>JAEEGG010000328.1_pt1 | contig 184999 bp, 353 predicted proteins | sample 9134161 | NCBI WGS metagenome assembly JAEEGG01 (sample SAMN16246543, study PRJNA631951) | gut metagenome | biome: gut microbiome; feature: rumen; material: CR-attached | host: Bos | place: Iran: Karaj | collected 2018-10 | reverse complement strand
CTAGCCAGTTGGTTATCTTTAAAAGATGATAAAATTGTAGTCAAGTTCAAAGAAACATATCTTAAAAATTGGTATTCATCCCCTTCTTCTACTGAAATAACAGACGATGAAATTTATTCTTGGGATGCTTTTATTAACAAACCCTATGATTATGAAGATGTTTCAGTGACTGACCCAGTCACAGGACAAACAAAAACAGAGCGTCGTGCTTTATATGTTTTCCCTGATTTGAGATTTGATAGTACCGAATCATTTGTTCCAAGTTATGGTGTATCAAATGAAAGATGTATTGTAAAGAAAATGGCTCACTATTGGGGAGACTGTACATATAGAAACAACTGTGATACAAGTAAAGTAACTGATGCACAATGGGCTACAGTATTCCAGAGTAGAAGATGCCCACAAGTATCATTACAAACTATTAATTGTGATTCTAATGGAAACGAAACAGGTGGTATTACTGAAGTACATATAGAGTCTGGTGTATTCGTTTATCCATATATTTGTAATTACAATAGTGATTATCACTATTGTTTCGTAAGAAGTGATATTCCTGTTGATTTGGATGTAAATTGGAATAAAGTAAATCCAGTAAAACTTGGTATTCTAGCCGAGTTCATTGGTAATGGTGATAAGACATTAGTTTATAACCACTCAGGTGAAGATATATCCCCTTACGATACTTCTACTACATTAACAGATAAAAATTCTTTGATTGTTTCTACTGATACCAATGGTGCTACTGATATTGACATTGTAGAAAAATATACCTTGGTCACAACTTATATGGATGATGTTAATCCATACGAAGCAATTCCAGGTATTAGCAAATACACTTATAAGAATGTAAAAAGAAACAATGGTAAAAATTACCAATACTCGGAAGTTGGTAAAACATATACTGCCGACCCACCAGCAGAAACTATCCTAGAAGAAATGTTGAATGACCCTGAAACGAAATGGCAAACACCAACTGAATACTATTCAAGTAAGGGAACAACGGCTTCACAAGCAAACATTGAAGACCCCTTTAATGCTATTAGTGAATCACAGACATGGTTCTGGGTTGAAACTATCAAGAACTGGTGTGTTTATGTTGAACGAAACAACATATTGTATCTAATGTGCTGGAACGGTAGAGATGGTTGGGATTTGTTGGAAGCAATTATGAATTTGAAGAATACAGGTTATATACAAAGTTTAGCAAAATTGTATTTGTATTCTCATTTGTTCTTTGCCGAAGGACCAGCCGTAGAATGGAATATATTTAATCCAATTCGTATGCCAGATGGTAACATCAACCAGTATTATTACAGAACATTGTATTTGACAAGAGATACAATTAGCAATAACTATAATACAAAGTTCCAAAGTCTACACGATACAAAGATTTATCAAACAGGTGAAAGATATTTATTTTCTAATGTGGGCATTGGTGTAAATGGTATAAAGACATATTCAGGTGAAACAATTTATGTAGATGATACAAGACCTGCTTGCCACGGTGTTCAAAACCAGTATTGCCCTGTGGTCGCAAAATTGGCTAATGGTAATTTTGGATTATACTTTGTTTATCATGTGAATGGTAATGGTTATGGTATTCCAAACGAGAATAACCCAAGTATGATTATTTCTGCTGATGATGCTAATGCTAGATGTAGAGATATATTTGGTGCTGGTGACGATAAAACAATTATGGGTGATTGGAAACGATTTAACAGAACTAACACAGATGAAGAAAAACCAACTTCAATTCGTTCCAACACAGACGAAACCATTTATGGCGCCGCTAATTTAACACAAAATAAAGCAGATACCAAACTAAATACTATTAGTATATTAGCAAACAGACCAAATCCAACAACTAACAATAGTGATATTCAAGATTATCTTGAAAGATGGGATAGATAATGAGTTCATTTGTATTTAACGATTTTAAGAAAAGATATTTAGAAGGTAATGTTCCATCGGCTGATACCTGGACATTCATTCCAGTTGCAGACTCATTTAAACAGACCTTTGAATTTGATGATATTCGTTTAGACCATTATAGAACCATAATGGATTTCAAGAATGTTGCTGGTAAAAGGAATCCTGATAGTTTTGATATTGTTGGAAACTATATTAACCCAAATCAGTTTGGTAAAGAAGAATATATTAGAATTGATGATGCTACTAGAATAAAGGGTGCTACTTTAGTTGATGGTGTACCATTAACATTTACTTGGTCTAAGGTTTTAGACGATGACGAACTCAATAACAAACCAATGTATGTAACAAAGGATAACTTTAACAGTTTTAAAAATTACTATTCCGCTACAGTAGCAAATAACCCATATATTGACCAGTATCTAAATAGTGGTTTCTATTTTATTCGTTCCAAGGATGAATTGGAATGGTTCGCAGAACGTGTAAACCAAAACGATAAAATTATTGGTGTTATTGGTGATAACTTTGAAGGTGTAATTTCTAAACCTATTGGTTATGACGAAAAACACCCTTTCAATGGTATCTTGGATGGTAACTATTTCACATTTGATATTACAGTTAAAGCACAATACACTGATAATGGTGTAATTGGTGTTTTGGGTTCACAAGGTATTGCTAGAAACTTCGTTTTGAAACATAGTGATTTCAATAGAATTTCTATTGATTGTGAAAAGCCAATTAACTTGACCCACATTAAGAATGATGGTAGAGATATTAACTGTGGTTTGTTGGTTGGTAGAAACTATGGTAAGATTGAAAACATTGATGCGAAGAAACTTGGTTCATTCAAGATTTATGGTTGTGTACCAAGTGTTTATTCTGTAACAAACAAGTCCGACAGTTATAAATGGAATGAAACTGAAAAGATTGTAAGAAAGAAATTTGATACAAACAACGAAAACTTTATGTATCTAAACTCTTTCTGTATTAACTCTCCAGGTAACATTTGCCCTTATGTAGGTTATTTCAATGAGGGTAAATTTGCTGATGATAGATTGGGTCTATGTGTTGACACCAACCAAACAGCTATGGATTTTCCAGTAACTGGAACAAGTTTCTATGCTATGTTCTTTGCTAATGGTTATGCTGGTTGGAAATCATTAACATCATTCAAAGAAAATAACATTGACTGGTCTATTAGATGTCCAAGTCCAAATAGTTTAGACCTATATCTGTTAGGTTCAATGAAACAATATAATGGTAATTATATTGGTGTTAATACAACTAGAAACATCGCTTCAAATACTTACACATACGAATTGGATAATAACTACGAAGCTGCCGCTATCATTAGAAACCCATTATATTACGGTGTAGATAATTATGGTTATTTCACAGTTCGTGCGGTTGGTAAATTAGATGACCCACAAACCTGGGTAGAAAATTTCAATAGTAATTTGTGCCAAAAGGTACTTGGAAATAGTGGTTATAGAGATTGTACAGCATTGGAACCTGAATATGAAATGACCCGTGTTTCTATGCGACCACAATCAAATGCTAGAGCTGCATATAATGTTGGTACTATCATTGGTGCTAACTATGGTACAGCTCTTAACATTCAAGTAAGTGCCATTGTTCAAAACACATCTAACTTCGTAGGATTTATTGGTGGTCTTGCTGGTAAGCAGGCTAATGGTTATATTGACCAGGTATCTGTTTATATGGATAACCAGTTAATGTATGATTTGGGTAGTAAGCCTGAAAATGGTGATATTGTTTATTATAAACAAACTCCTGTATTCTCCGAACCAGTAAAACAATATATCCAAGGTGCTTTGGCAAATTATGGTGATAATGATACTGGTAAGAAGAATTTATTGAGTATGTACTGTGAAGCATGGTATGACGAAACTCGTACTGATGCTGCTACATTGGAATACACAGTTAACACCGCTACTACAGTCACTAACGATGTAATTTCATACAAATTAAGACCTATCTTCGTTGTCGGTGGTATGTTTGGTAGATACATTCCTACTTATGGTGTAAATGAAAACTATCAAAATATGGTATGTGTAGTAAACAACAGTACCGTTCTTTATAAAGACAACTACGATTCAACAGAAAACTTTAAGCGACCTGAAAACGCATTTGGTGCTTTGATTGGTAAGGTGGATTATGCCACAACTAACAACAGTATCTATTTCTTTAACTCATTAGCATTTAATAATTGCCAAATTTCTGCTTTATCAAATGTTGGTGAACCATTTAGATATTTCGCAAACCATTTTGATGAAAATGATGGTTGGGTTCCTGATGTTATTGACTTGAAAGATACTGGCGATTATAGATCTGCGTTCTCTGCTTTGAACTCTGGCACATGTACAAAGAAATATGTTGGTATTTACGAAATCAAGAACAATGTAATTGAAGGTGTTTCATATACAGTTAACAGTGCTGCCACAGCATTGTATGATGGTGCTACAAACAAGAGTAAACAATCATTAAGTAATTTAGGTATCTATTGGGGAACAGATTATCCTATTGAATTATCTGCTCACAATGGCGGTATTACACAAGCCCACGATATGTACCAATTTATTCCTGACCTACTAACTAATAACGATTATAGATGGTCTAATAATGCTGGTTATTGGGGTCCTTTTGATATTCTTCACAAAGATTTCTATTATCCAAACTACGATGCTGCTAATAGATTTGGTGGTTATAACAAACGCAATATGGCTTCTAAACTTATTGCTATGAATGGTTGTTATTCTAATGTGGATAACTGGATAGAATTGTATGATGATTACATTAACCAGTGGCACTATATGCAATTACCACCTACATCTACTGATTTATCACCAGATCATTTATCTGGCAACTATTTCAATGCGAAAGAATTGTATTTGATTAAGAAGTATTGGAATCGTGTTGGTACACATTACGGTTATACAAATAACACAACAGTTTCTGCTTTGATGAATTGGGATACTGCATCTGCCGATTTGTATTCTGCTAACAGTGGTCTTTATCTTGAAGGTCTATTACAAAATCAGGTAGATAGATTTATCGCAAACGGAACACAGAATACTTACGATGGTTATACTACTGTTATCAATGTTCCTGATGGTTGGTATAATGGTAATCAAAGATATGATGATTCACCAAATAATGCTAATACAACTCAATTTGAATATAGTCAATTAAACTGTTATGATATTAACACTAGACAATATAACACACCAAAGAGATTTGTAAAGAACATTATGAAACACTATAACCCAACTTGGGTAGTTAATAACAATGCTTCTATTCAATGGACTGATAAAGTAACATTCAAAGCAAGAAATACTACCGATAGTTATTTCTACTACACATACACAGCAACATCAGGTAGATATAATCAGGTTCATACAACATATAACACTCTTGAAAATGCATTTGCTTTCAAACTCCCTGTAACATTCACTGCAAGTAATTCTATGATGGGTTATGGAACTGATTTAACATTAACTGAACAATTAGACCAAAGTAGACCAAGTACAATTTCATTAGGTGAATATCTATCACCAGCAGCCATTAGAGAAAACATTAACAAGTATGGAACATTCAATACAACCAGTGTTTCTTCTAAAATGAATTTGGGTGGTTTGTTGGTTGTAGATAGTGTTGGTAGAAATGTTATGTTCTTGGATAATGACCAGAACGCACCTATTACCGGTAATGCTATTTCGTTCCCAGCACTAGATTTAAGAATAAATACAAAGAAAACTAAAAAGATTGTTTTGGAAGTTGAATAATGGCTTGGTCTGCGTCAAATAAATGTGTAATAAATTCCTATAAATTTGCCTTGGGAGCAGGGCAAATTAAAGGCATAAACTATGGAAATTTGAAAGTAAACATTACTGATTCCAATTTCTTTAAGACCAATTATTATAGAATAAAAGGTCTTACTGATGCTAATGCAGTAGATAAAGAAAAATTAGTTGACTATAATCAGTTGAGATTGGGTGACCTTCAAGAACCTTATATGTGGAATGTAAAAGATACCGCTGGTAAATTGATAGGTACAAAAGGTCTATCTTCACAAATAATTTCTACTGATTTGACATTACAGAATATCGCAGTTAATTCATTTAACAAAGATACTGGTGAAAGTTCCGAGCAGTCTTATGAAAAGATGATTAACTATCCTGTATCGTCAAGAATTTTCTCAAACAACCACGATGGAAGTTGGATTACTAATGATTTGGATTGGAGTGTAACTGCTACAGCTAATTCTTCTACTATGCAGTATTTCAAGAATGAATATAATTTCAATACTGCATATAATAAAACAGAATATCAGTCATTTGGAGTAAACGAAAACAAATTAGAAGAAAATGTTTGTAGATTATCCGCAACTTCATTCATAATGGATAATAACACACCTGCCAATAAAGATTCAATGGATTATGGTGCTGCAGGTATCTTATTGACTTATGTGGATGAAAATAAGGGATTTACAGGTAAGAATGAATTACCAGTAGCATATTTTGAATTTGGTAAAACATTACATTCTAACTATAATTTCTTACAAATTGACTGGCATGAAGATGGTGTAATTAAGGTAGTATAATGGCTGGAAAAGTAGATACAAATATAAATTCATATCCTTGGTTATGTTCCACAATGCCAAAAGTAAATGATTGGGATTGTTATAATACAGATACCGGTAATATGGTGACTGATGAAGAAGGTAAACAAGCAGAAGCATATACAACTGATGCGTATGGAACATTTGGTCTCCAGGTAGTTTATTATAAAGTTTCCGAAAATTTGGTAAGAGATAAAATCTATGGAGAAGACCAATTACAGGTTGTTCAAAGAGCATTTAACATTGTAATGTATACTGAACAATTACCGCCAAATGTTAGAACATACCAATTACAAGGAATTTGGGGTGAAGATGTTATCACCTGTTATGTTGGTGTAACAGCATTCAAATACTGGAGTACTTATGGTGGAAAAGACAGAAACACACCAAAAGTTTATGACGATTTTGTGCCTAGAATTGGTGATGTAGTTTATTTGCCACAAAACGAAACATTCTATGAAATAAGAGATGTTAAGTATTATCAGGAAGCATTTGGATTACAGTCCCACACATATACATTAACATTGAAAGTTTATAAAGATACTAAACTAACTATTGACAATAAGAACGAAACTATCAGTGATAAAGATGACCCAATCTGGGATGTTGCTACAAAAGATTTCCCAGAGCAGTATAACATAAATGACCCATTAAAGAAGAATGACATTTTGGAAGATAAAGAGTTAGAGCAGTCTAAAAATGTTAATCACATGGACGTCATTTACCACGATAAAAACGAAGGCCGACCAAGAATTGACCCATTTGACGGTTGGTAAACTTTTATTTACATAATTGTAAACATAAATTTACAGAAATAAGCAGTTTGTTAGTTGACAAACTGCTATTTTTTATCTATATTTACAATAACAACAATAACAAGAGAGGTAACAAATGAAGTCTAATCTCACTATTGAACAGGTTGAAAAGATTCTTTCCCAGTATGGAATTGAAAAGAAGAAGTTGGATTCTGTTTGTACAGAATATCGTTTGAAAAATTACAAGGTTCAATCTCCGGTTGTTCAGTATTTCCATCTCTCAAATGGTGAAACGGCATTTGCTTTCAAGGGAATTCTTCACAAGTATCCCTGTAGCCAGTTCCTAGCCAAATTGGTAAAGAACAATCAGTCCGAAAAGTTCTATTGGGGTATGGCGGAAGGAACTAATGCCATTGGATTAAAGCATGACACCATTTTCGCAAACGAAACTAATCTCAATGCTGCTATGTTGGTGTTGATTGGTGAACTGGAAAAGAACGAACTCAGACGATAAGGAGAAAGACTATGATTTATGTAGATTGGTTAGATATTATCTTAAATGCGAATTTTATTTTGCTTGCAGTTGCGGCTTGTATTATGGTGTTTAAGGTAAAAGCCTGGAAGATTTATGTTCCAATGATTGTTGTGTTTATCATTGTGTTCATTGGATTTTTTAGGGTAGATGTTCGTCTTTGGTGTGTTGAACATGACATTGAGAAAACCAATCAGGATATTGAACACGCAAAGGAATACTGTTTTCATTCAATTTCGGATGAAGATGTATTACAGTGTAGAATTATGTTGAAGAAATATGGAAACCAGCGAATGGTGTTGGAAAGACGCAAGCAGTGGTATCTAGTTCAAAAGTTTAACTAATAATAAAGGAGAAAAAACTATGGAAATTTCAGGACTCGCTACATTGGGTTTGGTATGGGCAATTTTTATGGTTGTTCTTGGAATTTGTTTCGCAACAGATAGTGAAACATTGAAGTTCCGAATCACTGGATGGGTATTGTTGGGTTTGGGAATTGTTTACACTATTGGTTTCTATGCCGACCCGGATTTTCACCTTTATCTTCTTGAAAAAGACATCAAGTCAGTAAAGAATGAAATTATTCTAAACGAAGCAAATTGTGTGGAGAAGGCATTGGATGACGAATCAAAGCGAATTTGTAATCTAATTGATATGGATTTGAAGGACGATTTAAGGCGTTTGGAACGAACCCGAGACAATTATCTCGTTAAGAAGTACAAAAAGTAAATTATGAAGTGGAATAAACGATTAGAAAAGAAGATTGTAAAACTGTGCGATAGTTTGGGAATTGAAACCAACATTGACTGGGATGTTGGTCACTGCGATTTCATCTACCACAATGAACACCAATACAGACCTTTGGGTGCTGTGCGTTGGTATGGCTATATGATGGATTGTAATCCGAGAATTGGAAACAAAATCTATGTAGCCACTTGCTGGACTAAAATCGTTTTTACCGACTATGTATCTAGTGCACCGAAGAAAATTGACATTTGGGATGTGAACTATGATGATAAAAAAGAACATACTCATTTTCGTAGTGATATGAGCGAACACAAGACCCAATCAATTCCTGAAGATTATACAGAACAACAGTTGTTAGCATTTTTGGAAGAAAATTTAACAAGAGTGTTAAAAGCCGCTCGTTTGGAAAAAATGTATAACGCATTAGATAACATTCAAGAGGACTTTAATGACTAACGATGAATTTAATAAGTATGCCGAAGAATTTAGTGAATTAGGATTTACAAGTGAACGATACTACAGTTCGGATTTTATTCTAATTTATTTTGAATGTTCTCGGGTTGGTGAATTTGATGTAAAAACATTAAAGTTTGAAATATGTACAGAAGCATGTGTTCATTTTACCTATTCTGTTGCAACTGAAGAATCTCATATAAACTTCTCATTTAACAAAAATGTAATGTGTGATTATACTGCTGGAATGACTTACCTTAGAAAATTAAACTACGAAATTTCAAAAGGGAAAGAACTAATAGAAAAACTTAAAATGGTAAAGGATTTCTCATGATATTTTTAATTTTAAGTGTAATTGTTTTTGGTATTATATTATTTCTTGATAATTTAGTACCAGACGAAAAGGAAAGACCTGATGTATTCGCAGATAATAATGACCCTGCTGTTGATTGCCATAGAAAATTCTGTTTGTTATCTGATGATTTGTTCAAACAACTATGTGCGATAGATGGTAGTGCTGCCCAGGACACAATATGTAATCTTTATACTTGGGATTTTTGCGACCATCAAATTCAATTTACTGCAATTCTTAAACATGGAACACCACCAAAAACATATATCTTGTATGATAACAAATTAACCAAACAAAAGAAGAAATTTTACAAATACGAAAAATTCGTTGAGTTTTTTGAACAACATAACTTAGAACTTAAACAACAAATCTTACAATATAACCTTAGCAAGGACTTTATATGAATCTAATTTACTTTATCTTCTTCGTTATCTTTATCGCAATCGCTGCTGTTGTGATTAAGACTGACAAATTCGTGGAACCTAAGAAAGAACCAAAGGTTCCGAAGCCAACACCTGTGGTACATAAACCACTACCAAAGAAATCACCATCTCCAAAGCCACCTTCTCGTAGGCCTGCTCCACCAAGTCCAAATGCGATGGTTATGGGTTTGCGTGAATGGGAACAGTGGGGTTTTGAAAATATGGTTGAACTCAAGGCTTGCGGTGCCAATGTTTCCAGTTATGGAAGAAATATGAAGAATGGTTATTCCATTTTGAATGGAACTGTAAAATTTGAATATGACCCAGTTGCTACTGATGGTAAGTATTTCTGCTACTACAATACAGAAAAACATATCAGTGTTGGGTTTGAAAAAATAGAAGATTTTATTAAATTTTATGATGAACATCTTAATGAACTAAAAGAACAAATTTTCCTACATAGTTTACAAGAGGATTTTAACTAATAAGAATTGCTATGGATAGTCTATGACAGAACAAGAATTTACAACACTAATAGAAACATACGGCTTGGAAATGGATAATCAGGAAGTTCATATTTTCGTGAAACTTCCAAACAGATATAACAGGCCAATGCAGTATATTGAATACTATAAGAAAGAACGCTGGGGAGTTCTTCCAGGTACTGCATTGGTATATCCTATTAGTCCTGTAATGAGTGTTGACGGATATGTTTTGGATTATGAAATCGCTGGTTGGGGTGGAGATAAGAAGTTTTCAAAGCCACATAAACTCAAAAGGTTTCTTGATGAACAAATGGAACTATTGAAAGAGTTGAAAACAAAGATTTTGGAAACTGAACTCAGTTGGGATTTCTGTAATGATGAAGATTAAGAATGAAATGTGGCATAAACTGATTGACGAATTTGGTTTGAAAGTTCGTGTTTTTGATGAAGGATATAAAATTTATTCTGCGAGATATGAATATGAACCTGATGCAAGTGTAGAAATGCTTCGCATTTGTGAAAATGGGTGTTTTTCAAGTTTTTATGTAGCAACTAGATTAACTGATTATTCCAGCATTAACATTGGTGTAAATGTTGTAGCTGGTATCTTGGTAGATGTAAAGAGTTATAGACAAGCACGAAATCATATTGGAAAGATAATAAACCAAATACAGAAATGTAGAGAAAAAATTGAACTGAAAAAGATACAGAAGGATTTTAAATGAAACAAGCACGCGCAGCACAGATTGTAAATAGCACAAAATTATTTAAGAAGAAAGATTCGTTATATTTTTGTGAAGTGTTTGATGTTAAGGGTACTATTGAAGAACTACCTGGTTTTACATATTCTTATTTTGTGACTGTTAGTGATGAAGATGTTTATGGTAGATGGTCTATTTGGTACCCTGGTACCCAAGCAATAAAAGACAGTATTGGTGAAACTGTTTTCCGTTTAAGTTTAGAAAAATTAAAAGAATCTGTTTTAAGAAAACATTTGGCTACCTTTGCGGCTCAAAAGAACATTATTACAATTAAAGAAAAAGAATTGTTAAACAGTATTCAACTAGAATTAGCAAATAAGGATTTTGAATGACAGTAGATGAAATTAGAAAATTGGTATTAAGCTCCAAGTTGTTTAATTGTACAATTAACCCTATTTTTCCAATGTGGGAATTAAAAATGGAAGACGCAGAATTTCCAATTAAACATTCAGTTTATCTTTATGTAACCCACGCAGATACTAATTTGACGGGTGGTTATATGAGTGTGGATTTAGCAACAAATAAAAACATAACAGAAGTACAGTTGTTTAATTATCCCATTGGTGAATTAAACAAAGTTCGTTTATTGGAATGTATAGATTTGCTTACACAAGCACAATACGAAATGTTAAAGAAAGAAAAAGAATATAATGTAAACGAAAATTTACAGAAAATCCAAGAAGATTTCTAGTTTTGTAAACATTATTTTACAATAAAACCCCAGATTGTTATTGACAATTTGGGTGTTTTTGCTATATTATAGTTATCAAACAAAGAGAGGTAAACAATGGAATTTGGACTTGACATTTGGAAGAACAAAGAAACATACGATTATCACCGCAATTTCAATGGTGTTGGTGATGAACCCGAAGAACCGATTTATGCCAACACATTCAAGGGCGAATGGTTCGCAAAGAAGATGGATGGCAGAGACCGAGTTGAAACTGATACAACAGGCGTTTGTTTGGCAGCATCCCAGGCTTATGGAGATTACAAGACAGAAACCAATAGTGAAGAAAAGAAAGAAATCAAACGATTTGCTGATGAAATGTACAATGTTTATTTCACTCATAACGAATGGTATAAGATACCGCGTGATGCGTTTATCGTAATCTACAAAATCAAAGACTAATAAGGAGATAACACAAAAGAACTTTTGCTCCAGCGTGAAATCAAGAAGGATTTTGAATGAATTTAAAAGTTGTAAAACAAGACATTAGACGCGGTAGAGTGAGTTATGTAAGTGGGTTTGGTTCGTGGCAATCTATTATAAAGACTAGACGAGAAATCATTGGTTACAGTCATGTTATAGACCCCCAAAAACAAGAAGTTGCTCAGGAATGGACTAGATTAAATGAATTGGGTAAAAAATCCATAAGAATGCAAAAAGAAGAACTGAAGATACAAGAGGAATTTAATGAGTAGATTAGAAAAATTGGTCAAGTTAAATATGAAATTGAAACTGTTGAATCGTATTGTTAATCAAATTGACAAAGATTTACATTATGTGTTTGAAGCTGACATATATGAACTGACCGAATGGGAAAAAGATTTTTTAGACGAAATAAATGTTTCTTATAAAGAAGGTAATGCTGTTGTAATCAGTTGGATAGCATCACAAGATTTAAAATTAAAAGAAGAATTTGAAAAATTGAAAGCACAGAAGGATTTTATCTAATGAAGTTGTTTCAAATAATTAAATACAGTTTCAAATATAGAAAGCGAATCAAAACGCACATTAAGCGAGTTCAGCATTTCTATTTTGAACTTCTTCATTATGGAAAGATTTCTCCACAGTTTATTGACATTGACAGAATTATGAAACACGATAAAGACAAACTAAAATTGAAAAATTTGGTTCGTCAAGCATTGAGATATATTCCAGGTCCACTTACAGAAAAAGACAAATTGAAAATTCACTATGTAGTAATGGAGCATATTAGAACCAACAAACACCACTGTGAATACTGGGGCGAAAGTAGTTATGTTTCTATGGGTGTGAATTGTACCCAAATGGATGAAACCTATTTGTACGAAATGTGTGCCGATTGGGCGGCTACTTCCGAAGAAATGGGAACTGACTTAATGGCTTGGTATAATAAAGTAGTGAACACGAAATTTATTTTTACAGATAAACAAATCCAAATCATTAAACCAATTTGTGAATTTCTATCTGAGAGATTGGATAAAAATTACATTAGAAAAGACGATATGAAATCTGTTAAACTTTCTACCTTGGGAGTAGTAAATGCTTAAAATGATAGACCAAAAATTCATTGACAAAATGAATGAACTATGTGTTAAATATAATTTTATAAAAGATTATGATAATCTGTGCGTTTATTATTATCATTTGTGGATGTATGGTGGAAAAACCACATACGATTTACCCGGTGTTCTTCAGGGGTGTTCTAATAGAATTTCACCAATGGTAAGTATATCATTTGAATACTGGGAAAACAAATACTATATCTGTTATAGTGAACTTGTTCCAACCAAATCAAAAACTGGGTGTATCTTATATCCAAATAAAGACCGAAAGAATATTTTGAAGATGGAAAAGTTTGACTGGGATAAGTTTGAAAAATGGCTAATTAAACAAAATGATTTAATTAAACTATCCATTAAAGAAGCAAAAACTAGGATTGTTCAAAACAAACTCAACAAAGCAGAAAAGGATTTTAAATAATGACTATTGACGAATTAAAAGAAATTTTATTACCAAAGGGTTTTGAATGTGTATTACATAATTGGGTAGGTGATATTGAACCATCATGTTATCTGTTCAAAATGCCAAATTCACCAATTTTGGAAAACTTTATACTGTATGAATTTGTTGGTAAAAAGAGATTGATTTCTTATGACTCATACTGTGGTCGGGGTAAAATGTTTATTACAAATATAAATGAACCACTAAACTACGATTTAAATGAAGTAGCAGAATCGTATATTAAAAGTTACAAAGAACATACAATGGAGAAAAAACTGAAAGAATTAGAAGAAGATTTCTAATTGTAAACTATTTTTTACATTATTACACGAAAATTGGGTTGACAAATGACCCAATTTTTTCTATATTATACCTAGAAACAAAAAAGAGGTCAAATATGGCTAATAAAAATCGCATTAAAGAATTGGAAAACGAAATCAAGAAAAACCAGGAACTGTACTATAACGGAAACGAGGTAATTTCCGATGGCGAGTTTGATGCCCTGGTTGACGAACTCCAATCCCTTGACCCTGAAAATCCCCTTTTGACTACTCTCATTGGTGCTGACCATACGGAAGGTTTCGCAACTATTGAACACCGCATTTTGATGGGTTCTCAGTCCAAAGCAAATACAGAAACTGAAATGAATGATTGGATTTCCACCATTAACCCAAAGAAGGTTCTCGGCGGATTTAAGATGGATGGTTCTTCCCTGGAAATTTGGTATGACGATGGTGTTTACACGAAAGCTGTGACCCGTGGTGATGGTAAGACTGGTGATGATGTAACAGAAAATGTTCGCAAAATGAACTATGTGCCGAAGAAGCTCAAAGAAAAGTATACTGGCGTTGTTCGTGGCGAAGTTCTTTGCTCTCGTAAGAATTTTAAAGATTATTTCCAAAAGAAGAATAACAAATACAAGAACTGCCGTAATCTCGCCATTGGTGTTATGAAGCGCCTTGATGGTAGTGATTGCGACAAATTGGATGTGGTTGTTTACGATGCTCAGTATCTTGACAACAACAAAGAATTTGGCACTCAGGAAAAACTCGTTAATTTCTTTGAAAAGAATGGTTTCAAGGTTGCGGAATACAAGTTCTTTGATAATCTCACGGGCAAGAAGGCTATGGATTATCTCAAAGAAATTTTTGATAAGTTTGACGATTTGGAATATGACATTGACGGTATCGTTTGGAAGCAGAACGAAATTGATATGAACGATATGCGTACCAATGCTCGCCCAAAGACGAATATCGCACTGAAGCCCGCCAAGGTTTACAAACAAACTATTTTGGAAAACATTGAATGGCAGGTCCGAAACGGCACACTTACTCCTGTTGCAATTTTGACTCCAGTTGACCTCCAGGGTGCCACGATTAGCCGAGCATCTCTCTGTAATGTTGCTTGTTTGGAAGAAATGGAAATTGAAATCGGACATACCGTGACGATTTGCCGCTGTGGTATGATTATCCCCAAGATTGTGAAGGATAACACTACCGGCAAATATGCTAGTGGCTACGAATTTTAATTAGGAGTGAACTATGAAAGCAGTTTATGCAGGTTCTTTTGACCCAATCCACGCAGGCCACATAGACATTATAAGGAGAGCAGTTCGCTCATTTGGTGGCATTACACTATTGTTCGCAGATAACCCCAGCAAGACGTATCTAAGGGGCAGGAACGAACGGGTAAAATGGGTTCGTGAAATTCTTAACCAGGCCGGTGTGAATGGTGTAACCATTGACATTCTACCAACAAACGAATTTCTTGCTGATTACTGCTCAAAGAATGGAATCACCCATATCGTTAAGGGACTTCGTAATGGAACAGACCTGGAAAGTGAAATGACCCAGGAATGGTACACAAAGAAGATGAATGAAAATGTTGAAACGATTTATTTTTCAACAAATGAAAAGTACAAGTATCTTTCTTCTTCCAGTATCAAGGCTCTTACGAAAATGAATAAGCAGGATTTCATTAACTATATGAAGAAAATCGCATACATTGATGGTATGAGCGAAGAACGAATGGATGATTATCTGTGGACTATCCACGATGTTTATGGAGGCTAAAATGAACTGTTGGTATGATGACCCAAAATACACTGAAGACAAAGTAAAAGAAATGCTTCAGCCGTTTGCTGATCGTATTGAAACTGAATGTGGTGTAAAAACTTCATTTAATAGTGTTCCGACCTGGATGAAACCTAGTTCCTGTAGTATCAGTTTTACTTTTATGGGTTATCCAGTTGGATTTGTTTGTTGTTATTTGAATTATCCGACTGAAGCAGTTTTACTAAGTCTTTATTCAAAGGTCACATTTACAGATAAATCCACATTCACAAAGACTTCTATGCAGCACAAGATTAAAATTCAAGTGACTTGCAGGCGTGATTTACACTAATCGGATATTGAAAAATATATTAAATGGTTGAATGTTATTTGTAAACAAATTAAGACTGCCGAAGCCAAAAAGAAACGCTTGGAAATGGATACGGATTTTGAATGAACATTGAACGAGTTAAAAATATGTTTGACTCTCTAACGAGAGTAGATGAAATCATGAAGGAAAATGGTTTCGTTAAGGAAAAGATTTTCCACAGCAGTGAATCATTCTATTCACACGAAACACTCAAAATTCGTGCCCAGTTATTAACTGAAAATTTAAACTTTTATCATTTGTATGGAACAAAGATAATTTTTTCATACAAGTTCAATGATTTTCTATCTGATTCGTTGAGATTGAATGAAAAGAAATTTATAGAAATAGTTAAGTCAGTTAAAGAAAAGTTCTTGTTAGAAAGTGTTAGCGAGGATTTTGAGTAAGGAGAACTATGAATAAATTACTAGAAATTTACAAAGACGCATTTGAAGCAACATTTGGACTATTCAAAACTGAAGGGTTCAAATTTATTTCTTCAATTATTGCGTTGGGTGTTATTGCGGTAATGAGTTTGTTTAGTAGTGCTGGGTTATCACATGGTAGCATTTTGTATTTTTTCTTCATTCTGTTGGGTGAAACAGTATTATTGTTACCAATTTATGTTAAATTGTGCAGGATTATTGACGATTATTAATGTAAAAAGTTCTTTTCATAGTTGACAAGTATAAATAGTTTTACTATATTTGCTACCGCTATGAAAAAGATAATCATTTTAATAATAATACTCATTTCTCTCAGTTTTGGTTCTCATGACTTCACCAATTTGTATTTGATTTCAAAAGGTGCGGAAATAGTCCAAACTGTAAACAAAAACATAACAACCCAAGACGCATTCAAGATTAGCGAAATTGCTTATCAAGAATCTGACAAATATGACTTGGATTTCCATTTCACATTAGGAATCATGACCACAGAGAGCAGGTTCAATGTAAATGCCAAATCATATTGCGGCGCCATTGGTCTAATGCAGTTAATGCCGAAAACTGCCAAATATATTGCGAACAAATACGATATTGAATATAATAACTTGTACGATATTGAGAGTAATATCCAAATCGGTACTGCGTATTTGTATCATTTGAAAAAGAAATTTGGTAGTTATGAATTAGCAGCAGCTGGATATAATGGTGGTAATGTTGGGGCAAGAAAATATAGGGACTATTTGATTGGAAAAATCAAGGGAACGGAAGTTCACCAACAAACATTTAAATATGTTCCGAAAGTTATGAGTTATGTTTACGATTACAGAAAACTGACGAAAATGTAAATTATTATTTACAAGCAGAGTGGTTGACACTCTGCTTTCTTTTTTCTATATTAAAATGGAAACGAATAAAATAACCATTAACAAGGAGTAAAAATTATGGCACGATACACCCACGAAGATAAGATGGAATTTCTGTTTGAGTTCGCAAAGAATTACGAATCATACGTCCCTGATGGCAAGGACAATATGCGTGCCGAGACCTGTACCACCAAGCCAAATCCGGTTAAGGCAGCTCAGGCTCAGTTGAAGAGAATTGAATATCGTGATAAGTTCTTTCGTAGATTGAAGGCATTTCTCCAGCACGGTATCAAGATTAACTCATTTGATGGTACTATGTGGTCGGAATTGGAAAGTGATGAACTGCGTCAGTGGCTCAATATGGCTATTGATGTGTATGCCGGGGATTCTCCACGAAATGTAAAAGACAAGGAAATTACAAAGCTCGCAGAAGCAATTACAATGTAAAATATGGAAACAAATGTACAAAAATTAGTAAACAGATTTATGGGAGAACTTCAGTTCCCCCAATTTGTTGTTAAGTCATTCCCAGTCAAAGAAGGAACTATCTATAAGATGGTTTTTGATTTGGCTCATTTGCCACAACCAAAATATGAAAAAGCAACTTTATATGTAAAGCCTGAAGAATATCTTATTGGTATTGTGTTTGTTGTTCCAAGGCCATATATGGATTTAATGGATTTTAACCAAATTGAAGTTAGAATCTGTTATAGAGTGTATAGATTGAAAAATCTTTTGAATGATTGGACTCTAAAACGAATGAAAAAACTTTTAGAAAACAACTCACACGAAGATTTTAAGAAAGAATACATTGAACGAAACGAAATGGAAAACAAAGAACTAGAAGTTAAGTTTGGTGATTTGGTTAAGGTTATGGGCAAAATTTTGAATGAACAATCCAAGAATTTTGAACATACGATTGAATTAGTGAATGACCCAACTGTAAATTCTTTGTTAGAAGATATTAACAAAATCAAACAAGAAATTGATCTGAAGCATAACCAAATTTACGGACTTGAGAATAAGATACACTCTATTATTTCATTACAAATTGGAGCATTGGAAGATTTTGAAGGATGAAGATAGATTAACTGGAAAAGATATAGTCAGTATTAATAGTTCCATTAAAAGAATTTTTGGATTTAAAGATTTGGAAGATGTTTTGGAATTTGATTATGGCAGGGCTATACTAATATACAAACTAACAGAAAATCTTAAACTGAAAGTCGGTCGTTTTGTGAATTATTCCGATACAACTGGCTTAAAAGATTATACTGGAATTGTTTACACAATATGGGCCTTTGGCAGGCCTTATCAGTCCTTGACGGCTCTGAGCCAGTTGGCTATGATTAGATACCAACTACCACAAATGGAAAAAAAGAGCCAGAGAGAGCCAGTGCTTGGCAAAAATCAAAGACGATTTTGAGTAATGTAAAGAAAAATTTACCAAGTTTAGCCAAAAATCCATTGACAATAGTCGGTGGATTTTCTATATTTGTAAAAAACAAATGAGGTATTAAATGAACGAATTAGCAACTATCGCAAAATCCCACAAATGGAATCTCCCCACTGTATGCCCGGTTTGTGGTGGCGAACTGGTTTTGAGTGAAAATCACTGCCAGCTAAAATGCTCTAACGATTTCTGTAAATCCAAGTATGCGGGTCGCATTAACAAATGGACTAATACGATGGATATTAAAGAATTTGGCGGTTCTACCATTGACAAACTTATTGAAAACAATGTGATTGACTCCATTTCTTCGCTCTACACTATGGATTTGGAAAAGATTGCTACTATTCCTGGTTTTGGTGTTCGTTCTGCCGAAAAGATGAAGAAAGAATTGGATGCCCATAAGACTATGACCTTGGCAAAGTTTATCGCTGGCTACAACATTGATAGCATTGGCGAAAAGGTTATTGAGAACATTATCAAATTCTATGGATTTAAGAAGTTTGAAGATTTCTTTGGTTCAAATTCTTCTCAACGATTTGTGTGTGATGGTGTAGCTGCTATCACTTCCAAGAAACTCCACGAGGGTTTGAAAATGCTGAAGAAAGATATGGAAAAGACCCTCAAGCATGTAACTATTAAGGCTGCCACTCCAAAGAAAATTGCTGTGGGTGGTTCGTTGGGTGGTAAATCTTTCTGTTTCACCGGTGCTGCTAGTATGCCTCGTAAGGAGCTGTGGGCATTGGTTGAAAAGAATGGTGGTATCGTTCACGAATCTATGAAGAAAGAAACTGATTATCTTGTTCTCGCCGATGTAAATTCCACTTCTAGCAAGGCCGTTAAGGCTCGTAAGCAGGGAACTACTCTTTTGAGTGAAGATGATTTCGTGAAAATGTGTGGTAAGTAAAAAGGAGAAAACTATGTTTGGATTTATTTGTGGTGTAATCGTTTGCGTTGGTGCGTATTTTATGTACAAGATGGCAACTGTTGGTAGTGAAGAACCGACTATTTCTAGGGAAGAATCTAAATCAAAGTATGATGAATGGATGAACCATCGTGAACAGTTGGTTAAGAAACACGGTCCCATTACAGATAGAGTAAAGACAGACCCAGTATACGCAGCTGAACAGTTCCATTATTTGATTGATGGAATGACTACAGGTGCCATTCAGGACCGAGTTTGTTTTCTGTTGAATGTAGTGGAAAAGATGGAATGTATGAACCCAGATTTGATTGACTATATGAAGAGTGCAGTTTCAAGCACAGAAGTCAATGATTACGAATGTATCAAGCAGAATTTGTATGATATTTTTCACGGTAAAGCATAAAAGGATATGTAATGTTTTTGGATAAAATAGAATTGATAAATGTTGATTTGAGAGATACTATACCTGAATCTTCTGTGTGCCATCCTAAATGGTGGTCGGATAAGAAGTTCACTCCAGTCCCATTTATTGATACAGTTGTAAAGACTATTCCAGGTGTATCAGATACAACTGGTTATACCATTACAGATAGCATATTTAGGTATGAAGTTAAAGTTTGTTGTGGTGAATGGGGTGATTACAACAATTACAGTGCCATAGAATATGATTGTAATATGCTTGACGATTGTTTCTTAATCTACAATGAATTGTATTATGATTTTGAAATAACTGATGATTTTATGCCTGAGATTGTTAGAGCATCTTTACGAAAGAATGATAAACCTTATGGTTTTGGTATTGGTGATAACTATATGACTCAAGGCAACCAACTGAATTATAAAATTTATTCGTTGGAAGATTTGGAAGATTTCAAACAACATATTATTGGGACTGTTAACATATTACAGAAACAACTTAAAGACAACATAAAGATACATGAGATTTTACATACTGGTGATTTTAAAACCAATATGACTAAATTAAATGAACAACAAAAAGAACTTACTCTGGCAAAGAAAAATCTTGTAACCAAGACTGCCAAGAGTGTAATGAACCTTATTAAATTGGGAGATGACTTCAATGGCTAAAATAGATTGTTGGGATGCAGAAGCACAACGGGCTCAAACCTTAGATTTGGTACGCCAGTTTTCAAAAGATGTAAAAGAAAAAACTAAGCTCAAGAAAATTCACCCGGTGGATGGTAACACTATCATTATTCGCTATTGCGATATTGATTCACCAACCCTTGACCGCTGCCGAGAATTTGTTCAAACTGACAAGCCAATTATTAAACTCAAGTATTACAACAAATTAGGTAAGTTGTATTTCGCAAAAGTCATTGTTTATCATATCTTGAAGGAAGAAGAAAACATTGATACCTTCCGTTTCTTTATTGATAAACGAATGAGGGGTAAAAACGATGATGGTAAGTTCTATGATACATCAATGTATCTTTTCACTACCAAGTCTTATAAGACCGAACAGTGCCGATACAACAACGAAACTGACGATATTTTTATAACTCTCAATAAGGTTATAGGCCGAGTGGAACATTCATTCAGTATGTTTGACAACATTCTAAATGATAGTGACGTAACCAACTACACTTCACAGATGACAGATTTGGATAAAGAAATTGCTGCATTGAATGAAAAACTTAGCGAATTACATCATCGTAAAAGTGAAGTTAACAATAAAATGCAACAGGCTATTAAACTCAAAATTGATGTAATGAAGGATTTCTAATGGGAACTGCTAGTAAGATTGTAACATTCGTAAACAAAGTCCTAAACCCATACGGACTAGGATTTAAAGAAGCTCAATTTAACATAATGTATAACAATAATGAAGCAAATGTGTTCATTAATTATAAAGACATTAAAAATCGTATTCCCATTAGGTTCTTCAACATTGACGATGATTCAAGGGTCTTCAGTTTCTTTATTACATTGATAAATCATAAAGAAAAGAAATTCAATATCACAGCTTATGATTTTCTACCCCAGTTGAACATTAACGCAATTAAATCTTATGTGACTAAAATGAAAACAGAAAGTGGACCTTCGTCAACAGGGTTTTATAGTCAAAAACTCTTTATGGATAATGTTAAAGTTGAGATAGATAATGATGACCAAATTGTTGAGACTTTGATTAAACATATTGGCGAACAAATTGAAACATACAAGAAACGAATTGCTGACATTGAAGATTTTCTTATAGAACAAGATATACAGACTTTCGCAAATGAAATCAAAAAGCGAGAAGAAGAAATTTTGGATAAAGCCCAGTCATTGAAAGATTACAAAGAAAAGTATTACAAGAATTTGAAACTCATTATTGATGCCAAGAAGGATTTTTAATGAAACATATCCATCAAGATTTGATTGATTGGTTGAGAAATGAACACTTTCAAGTCAATATAGAAACCAAAAAACCAAATAGTGATTTTTGGGCTTCCAAGTATGGTGAAACTTTGCTTTCTTATATTGATGGTGTGTTTTCTTATAGTGATTATCAACCAACCATTGATGCTATAACTGATTTTCAATATGATTATAATGAACTGGAAGATTATAATATAGAAGAAGTTCATAATGTAATAAAAGGAGCTGTATCACGATTTGATGAATGGCTATTTTTTAAAACAGAATTAGGTAGAAAAGTAAGAAAAAGTTTAGACGAAATAAAGAAGGATTTTTAATATGAAACTAAATGATTTGATAGACCCATCCAATACAAAACAACGAATAGCACGATATAGAGAAAAAATTAATGATGAGATTTATTCATTTTTAGATTCTTTTAAGTGTAATGGTGAAGAACTTGTAGTGAACCAGTTATACGATGGTGGTTCTGGTCATGGAAAAATTTATATTGATAAAATGTGTTATAGAATAAATTTTGCTGATAACCCAGGATTTCAAAAGATTGCTGACAAATTGCGTGGTGAAATTCGTGTATCTGTTGGTTATGATATAGAAGTTAAGGTCAAAGTTCCTTCTATGAATATGTTAAGCAATTACAACAATTATATAAATGATGTTGTATCGTCTAAACTGAATAATACAGATATTCATACTTGGGGTTCTACTGATATGTGGATTGAACCACAGGTCATTACAAAACGAGTAATGACAGTTCCGACAGCAACAAAGTATATTCAAAAATTCATTGATTTCTCAGTTGATACAATTCAAAAGGGATTAACCTGGAGCCAGTCAAAAGAAATTCAAGATGTGATTGAATTTACATATCAAAAGAAATTAGTAATAAAAGATTACGATAACAAAATAGGAAAATTGTGTAGTGAACGAAACCAAATAGAGAAAGAACTGGACACATATAATAGCAAGTTGATTGAAAATTTCAAAAAAGAACGAGAAATGATGAAAGATTTCCAAGTGTAAACAAATTTTTACATAATTTTACATTATTTCTATTGACAATGGACTAATAATTTACTATATTATACTCAAACTTTAACAAAGAGGTAAACTATATGGCAATTACGAAGGCAAAGCAGATTAAGAAGAATGACATTAAGAAGCAGAAGCAGGCAAAGAAGGTAGCCACCACCACGAAGAAGCCCACGAGGCTCAAGGTACATGATGGTGCGGATTTTTATGCTCACAAGCATATCATCAACTATCTTACAGAAACTGACCTCTACAAGTTCACCCAGCAGCAATTTTATGTTCACCGTCGCCCAAACGATAGAGCGAAGTGGGAATTTAAGTGCCGAACCAAGGGTGTGAATCTCGCTCCACTATGTAAGCGAATTAATGAAGAATTGGATTGGCTTTGTTCTTTGAAGTTCCAGTCTTGGGAATTGGATTGGTTTAAGAAGCAGGATTATTTCTCTCACGATTATGTGGAATTTCTTGAAGATTTCCAGTTGAAGCGCCGTCATATCAAGTGCTACACAGACAAGAAGAATACCACTCTCTTTGTAGAAGCAGAAGGTTCTCAAAAGAATGTTTCTCCGTTTGAAATTTATGTTCTCCATATTGTTCAGGCTCTTTGGATGGCCGATGAAGAACTGGATTGGGAAAAAGCAAAAACAAATCTTGACAACGAAATTATGAAGGTCAATGCTGCTACCCGAGCTGGCATCATTTTCACGATTTCCGATTTCTCTGTTCGCCGTACGATTTCTAGCGAATGGGAAGATTATATGGTTGGTCGCATGTTGGCTATGTGCCCTGCTTTTGTGGGAACATCTAATGTATATCTCGCCATTAAGCATAACTGCAAGGCGATTGGCACCTTCGCTCACGAATTGGATGCTACCTACCAGGGATTGGATAGTGTGCCGGTAGCAAATGCCCAGAAGCAGAAGCTCACAGATTGGGCAGACGAATACGATGGCAAGTTGGGTATCGCACTCAGCGACAACTATGGTTTCAAGAGTTTCTTGGAAGATTTCGGTCTCAAGTTCGCAAAACTCTTTGATGGTTGCCGTCACGATAGCGGTGACCCAATTCGCTGGGGTGAGATGTTGATTGCCCATTACAAGAAGTTGGGCATTGACCCTCGTTCCAAGGTGGCATGTTGGAGTGATAGTCTTGACATTGACAAGGCTCTCGCTATTGCGAAGCATTTTAATGGTCGCATCAAGATTGCTTTCGGTATCGGAACATATCTCGGTGCCACTGTATGTGGAACAAAGAAGAAGCCATTGAGCATGGTTATGAAGGTTGTGGAAGTGAATGGTAAGCCAGTTGTGAAATTGAGTGATTCTACCGGTAAAACAATGTGTCACGATGAAGGCTACATCAACTATGTTAAGTCGGTCTACAACTATAAGAGCATTGACGATATGACTACTGAAGAAATTCGTACTCTGCTCCCTGCTTTCGTGGATGTTTGGCTCAAGGACATCTACACTCCAGTGGGTGAAGCCGCTTAATGGATGCTATGGACTATAAAAAATTGAGTGAGATTAGGTTCCAAATAGAACATAATGGAATCTACTTACTCAAATTTTATGGTCTTAATAACACCCATAATATAAAAATTTTACAGGCTTTTATTGAAGAATTTGATTACGAAGGTTTCTGTTCAGTTGAAGGACAAAAGTTAGATTTGGATTATATTTTAGAAATAGTCCAGTCTAAAACAGAAAATCTAATAACAAACAAAATTCTTGAATTGATTAAGAAAGATGTGAATACAGACCTTTTAGTAAAAGAAATAAAAGCATTTGTAAATGAACTAGCCATAAAGAAAGATTTTGATTGAGAGGTACACAATGTTTTGGAAAAAGAAAACCCCCCAAATTGTAGAACCAGTATATTTGAAGAATGACAAGGGAGCCCTAGTTGGAGTTCGTATGGGAGAGAAGGAATTTCGTCTCGCAGCATACGATTTAATGATGTGTAATAACCCAGGTCAAAAGATTATATACATGTATGACAAGTTGGGAAACAAAGTTGCCTGGGATATTAGGTCTTTTGAAGAACTAGACAATATGTTGCGAACAAGTTTCCAGCCACAATAAAATTCACCTTTGGTTTATTCATTGGTTTTGTGGCTAATAAATAGATTAAAGGAAAATTTTATGAAAGAATTAAGTTGTGGTTTTATTATTGTGAATAAAAAGAATCCAAAACAGATTTTGGCTTGCCAGCCAAATGGAAGAAAGGCCAACTGTTTTGGTAATTATGATATTCCAAAAGGACATATTGAAAAGGGTGAAACCACCTTGAATGCCGCAGTTCGTGAATTACAAGAAGAAACCGGCTATAAAATCAAGAATGAACAAATTTATGATTGTGGTCTTTTTCAGTATATCAAGAATAAAGATTTGTATGTTTATTTGATGTTCTCAGATCTTGACATTGGGACCTTACATTGTGATAGTACATTTGAATTACACGGTAGAATGGTCCCGGAAGTAGTCAATTACAAGTGGACTGACGATGTTCGTTTATTCTATAAATCTTTACAACCAATTATTGAAGAATGTTTAGACCACTTTGAAGAAGGATATTATGAAGAAATTAGTTAAAGTTTTATTTGGTGTTTTGGGTGTAACTGCTACAGTTTACTTTTTCAAGCAGGAAAAGAGAACTATCAAGAATTTACGCCGAAACATTGATGAACTAATCAAAAAGAAAATGGTATGATTACTATAACAAATGATGTTCCATACAACAACGAAGAAATAGATTTATCTGTTATCGCAGATATATTCTATAAGCATTTCCCTAGTTATAATCTAACAAACAAATTATCTTTGACCCATTATAAGGACAAAGAGTTCATGTCATTAGTCGGATGGTGTGGTGATTTAAAACCTTCAATTCGTAAGATAATTGAACAAACACCACTAATTGAAGACTGGGAAAATGCTGAATGTTTGCGTTTTAGATTTGGTTATGAACCAAATAATAATAAATGGATTGTAGATGGTTGGAATACAATTTGTAAGTATTTTATCTTTAACATTGACGGCAAATATAATTTAGTTCAGCAGAACGATTATCAACGAATGATACCAGTTTATGAGAACCATTGTTCAGGATTTCATACATCAAGAAAATTTCTTACAGATAGTGAAGAAAAAATGAAAAAAGGGTTTAACTGTGTTAAACATTTGTGTAAAATGCTTAAAGATGGTGGAATTATGGCAAATCTTGAAAAATTAACAGAAATGCGAGATTCCATTAAAGAACTTGAAGAAAAAACACTACAAATGATTGACACTTACGATAAAATTAACTCAGATTTCAATTAATGTAAACAATTATTTACACAATTTAGACATTGGACTATTGACAAATAGTCCATTTTTTTCTATATTATACTTAGATACAACAAACCAAGAGGATTAACTATGATTTATTACTATGGACTTTCCGCTGACCCAATTACTATTGCCCACATTGACATTCTTAAATCCATTTACAAGCGCCTGGGTGAGAATGATAAACTCATGATTGGTGTGGTAAACAATGACGAAAAGAATTACAAGGCTCTCGGCTCCGACCGAATGGCTATGGTGTTTGAAATGCTCCATGCCAAGTTTGATATGGAAAAGGGCAACATTGAAGTTAAGAGCCAGAGTGATAGAACATACAAGTTCTTGTGTGATTATATCGCAGCTAACGATTTGACAATGAATGACATTACGATTGTTGTTGGCGAAGATGAATGGAAGGCCTTGTGTGATGCCAAATGGGTGAATTGGGATTTGCTTTTGAAGCATTTCACATTTTTGGTTTTCCGCCGAATGGGATTTGAACAGGGCTTCAATGATAATGGTGTGGTTCATACTATGCCGAAATTTGGTGTGAATGTTGAATTTACAACTTTCAACATTACCCATTCTGTTAGTTCGTCTCAGGTTCGTGATATTCTTTCCCGCAACCCCGATTGCCACTATGAAGATGTGAAGAATTTTATCACTCACCAGGCGTTCCGTTATATTAAGGAACACAAGCTCTATAACCAAAATTCTTTTGACTATGACAAGGAAGAAGCAAAATTTCTCCAGGAATACGCAGTAGCCAAGCAGAAGAATGGTTGGGGTGAACCATCGGTCACCACAGATACGATTGCTTACAATGGCGAACAGATTTTGCTAATTCGTAGAAAGAAACCTCCATTCCAAAACTTTTGGGCCCTACCTGGTGGTTTCTTTGAAAAGACCGACGAAGATTTGAATTATGGTGCTGCCCGAGAACTGCGTGAAGAAACATCTCTTGATATGGACCCGGAACAGTTCGTACAAATTAAGACCTATGGACACAATTTTGACCCGCGTATGAAGATTGTTGATACTGCGTTTAGTGTTCGTATTCCAAAGAAGATGATGGACAAGGCCAAAGCTGATGACGATGCTGCTGAACATCGTTGGTTCAACATTAACGATTTGCCAAAGCTGGCTTTCCACCACGAAATGATTATCAAGGATTGGCTTCGCAAGAAGGAGAATGACTAATGGAATTGATTTCACTGTTAATGATTGCTAACATTGTTGTTCATCTCGGTCCATTCCTGGGGCTATTCCTGCGAAGCACGAATATGTTAAAGTTCATGCTCATTACAGATGTAATCATTACATTAGCCAACATTTTCTGTTGCCCAATTTCCGCTATCATTTGGGGATTTATGACCTATGTAGACTGGAAAGAACATGGCTACATTTTCAGGGGATAATGTATGTTTCGTTATAACAAAGTAGAAAAAGTATGTAATAAATTAGGCTATTTGATTGAATTGTGTACATACAATTACTCAAAGAGGTTCGTAATTCTTACATACGATACACGATGCAAACAGGGTAAGGTCCCAGTTGGCTATATTGAATTTGAAGATATTATTACAAGAAATGGTGTTCAGTATGTAAAGAAAATTAATTTGTATCCTGAATTATCAATGAATGTTGAAAATAATAGTATCAAACCTGAAGATTGGCACACAAGTGAACACGAATTTTATTTGTTCTTGGTGAAATGGCGACTGAAGAAATTCCGTAAACAAATTGACGATTTTGATTCCCATATCACTTTTATAGAAACACATAACAAGAAACAAAAAGCAAACAAACTAGAAATGGATGCTGATAAAGATTTCAAATAAGGAGAAATAACTATGAAGTTTAAGACTGTAATCTATGTAACGAAAGACAACTCCCCAGGCATTGACTCATTTGCCGAAAAGAAATATGACGAGCAGTTTAATCGCATTGAAGGAACTGTAGAAAACGAAGAAGAATGGAACAAGTTTTGGTTGGATGTAAAGACCAATATGGTAGATAACATTGATACGTCCCCATATTTCCTAGCATTTGTTTTCAATGAAGCAGAAGATACTGTGATTTCGTTCTCACCCGAAGATTTATCAGATGACCCAGATGCTATGGGCTATGGTTCTTCTTATGGCAAGGATTGGAATTGGGTTTCCACTAAACAGCCCATTGAATCCAAACTAGACCGCGAACAGTTTCAATCTATGATGTTTGCTGACGATTTGATTGATGACGATGAAGATATGCCAGACGAATTGAAGGGTGATGACTAATGGTTTCCAAGTTTATTCACTATTTCAAATTCACAGATGGTCATAACAATTACGAAGCAAAAATTGAAAACGATGACGATGCTGAAACATTCAAGAAATGTGTAAATCGTTGCCGGGAAAAAGTTTTCGGACCTGCTGGTATTTCTGTAACAGAAATTAGAACGGAGTTGCGTAATGATTAAACTTAGACGAATGAGTGAAACTGAGTTTATTAATGAACTTGAAAAGACTGCTCGGTGTCTTGGTTATACAGTAGCACGAAAAGACTATACTGATTTAAAAGATACATACACATTCCAGGTGTTTCATACAATGAAACTCCCAACACATAAAAACGAAATTTTGGGTATCATTAAAACATTTACGGATGGTGATACAGAATGTTGGAGGTTCACATTCAATAAAGATGACCATCCTGATTGGACTATGTGCGGTATAAGATTCAATTATAAGTATTTGGAAAATTTCAAGAAGTATTTAATTGAATTTTCAAAGAACTATAAGCAGTATTTGGAATGGCAAAATCTCAAAGATTTAAAGGAAGATTTTTAATGAAGAAAGAAGTTTCTTTTAAAGACTATCGTCAGTTTATGCTAGACCAGGGTCTAACTTATAATTGTTCTGATGATTATGATATTGAAGATCAGCGTAATGGTTGGTCATTCAATCATGGTCAGTACACATTCTATTTGGTGGATTTGACTGAACCACTACATCCAAATGAAATAGACCCTTCAATCTATGAATTTGCTGAAGGGTTTAACGATGCAATGGAAATTAACCAGCTCATTGATGATAACGATGAATATGTTGCTAAAAAACCAAAGAACTTTGAAGAATTTAAAACAATGTTAATTGAGAGTATTAAGGATTTGAAAACCTATGTAAATCAGATTGACATTGATAAAATCAAGGAAGATTTCTAATGGATATTATTAGCGAAATAGTAATGATATTATTGTTGGTTGGTGTTTTAGGCACACTATTTAATTTGTTTGCCGGAGCCGAGTTGGAAGGATATTTCAAAGAAAGAACTGTTTTTGTAATAATTGGTATTTTGTATGTGTTGGAAATTGCCGGTTGCCATTATATGATTAAATGGGACCGAGAGTCAGCAGAAGAAAGACAAAGAACTGCTTATGTTATTCACATTGAACCAACTGGTGAAACCTGTGAAGGACGATACTATTCGGGTAAGAATAGCCCAATCACAGTTAAATGTTTAGATGGCAGAACATATATAGCACAATCTATACAAGTTATTAAAGAAATTAAACTAAAACATCCAGTAAAATAAGGAGATAAAATTATGATGATGATGGAAGATAAGTATTTTCGTCACTATCCCGATTCGGACAGTTATAACCCAAAGGATGTTAAGAATCCTGAAGCCATTGGCGAATGGTTGTTAGCATATAATAAGATTTATGAATTGTGTGCAAAGTATGGTTGTAAAGCCTGGGGTAATACTGACCTCGGTGGTAAACTCAAACCAATTCTCACACCTGATGAAATGCGAACACAGTTATATAAACAGTTTGATAATGGTGAAGATTTTTATGAAATTATCGGACCCACCATTGACAATTTTAACTATTTTGACCCAACACTAACAAAGTATGCTAGTAATGGTCCTTGTTTGAAGATTTGGGTTGGAACACGAAACAAGAACCAGATCAGATTAAAGAAACCAATTATCGTTACTAAATTTGATATGCCAGGTTATACAATCCCCGATTTTTCAGCACAAATTGATAAAGAACTCGGTGAAGAAGCAGTTGATGGCATTATGGTACCAGTCGCAACTTGCCCAACTAACTACTACTATTGGGATAACAAGGAATGGAATTTTGACGAATACTGTGCCGAAATTGATAAGTTTGATGCGTTTATGGAAGTGAACAAGAAAGAATATGAACCAATGCTGTTGGAATTGAGAAAGAAGATTTTAGCAGGTGGTGATATTGAAGTTCTCTGTAAAGAAGCAAATGACAAATACAATCTAGGATGGCAAATTGGTAGCATGTACTAATATCTTTAACCAGGTCGCACAAGATTTTGGTTTAACGATTACAGTTCACGAGGACTGTAGTGTAGGGAAGTATCAACAATTTCCTGGGTTCGTAATTGCTAGTAATTTCAAAGACGGAAGTATCTTATCTGCGATGTCATTCAATGAGAAAGAAAAATGTTTTTGGGGAGCCGAAGCATATTACGATGAAACTAAACTTCGTGAACATGTAGCCAAACTAATTCAACTGGCGAAGAACTCAATTATTGAGAATAAACTGGATAATATAAAAACAGATTTTAACTGTAATGTAAATATAATTTTACATAAAAACCCATAGAATCCATTGACAAACACACAAAAAATTTCTATATTAACAATACAAAAATAAAAACAATTTAACAAGGAGTTAAAAATGGCCCGACAGATTATTGGTGTTGACAATCAAATTGATTTTGAAACTGGAGCACTTCCTAACCCTAAGTTTGTAGAAACTTTGGAATATCGTGTAAATCTCTGTAAGAACGCAGAACGCCCGGTGGTTCTCACTGCCGACACTCACACAGAAGAATATATGGAAACTCTTGAAGGTAAGAAGCTCCCGGTTCCCCATTGTATCAAGGGAACAGAAGGTTGGAAGCAGACCCAGGCCATTCTCAACGCATGTAAGAATCCAATTATTGTAGAAAAGACTACATTTGGCTATGACAAGTGGAAGGAAATTTTTGGTCTAGCTGAAGACATTGACGAATTTTACATTTTCGGTACTGTAATGCCAATTTGCCCAATGGCTCAGGCTATCGGTTTGCGAATGGCATATCCAAATAAGCGAATCGTTGTGGATTTCGCTGGTTGCGGTTTTATGGGTGAAACTCCTGAAGAAATTGAGTTCTGTAAGAAGGCAACCAAGTATGTTCTCACTATGCAGCAGATTGATGTAATCAACGCGGACTAAAAGAATGTACGAAAAGATTAATGTAAATGCGATTTATCCCCAGTATTCCGAATTGACCTCTTGGAATGGCGAAAAGCGAAAGATGTTAGTTTGGGATAACATGGGTGGTGAACCCAAGGTAGCATTTGTAACAAATTATGTTGCTGGCATTTGGGTAACCAAGGAACAAGTGGGATATTTCCACGCCGCAGAAATTCCACAGGGATAAAATGAAAATAATCATTGGAATTATTTTATTACTAATCGTTTGTTTTCTAACAGCTATTAAGAACGCAGACGATAACGCAAACAACCACAAAGAATAAACAAAAAGGAAAAACAACTATGAACAAAATCACTACTGATGCAATTGAATGGATTAAGAACTACTTCAAGACTACCAATGGTCGCAAGGCCGTAATTGGTATCTCGGGTGGTAAGGACTCTACTGTGGTCGCGGCTCTTTGTGCCAAGGCACTCGGAGCGGAAAATGTTGTGGGTGTTCTCATGCCAAATGGTGTTCAGTCCGATATTGCGGATTCCGAATTGGTTGTAAAGACCCTCGGAATTGAGAGTTTGGTTGTAAACATTCAGTATGCTTACATGAACCTGGTAAACCAGATCAACGAAAAGCATATTTCTAGCCAGGCCCAAATCAATATGCCTCCCCGTCTCCGTATGACAGTTCTCTATGGTGTGGCACAGAACATTGGCGGTCGTGTTGCTAACACTTGCAATCTTTCGGAAGATACTGTGGGATACAGTACATTGTACGGCGACAGTGCCGGCGACTTCTCCCCACTCGCTCGTTTGACCACTGAAGAAATCGTTGCCATTGGTGATGACCTTGGTTTGCCATACGAACTTGTTCATAAGACACCTAGCGATGGTCTTTGTGGTAAGACTGACGAAGATAATCTCGGCTGCACATACCACGAAATCAATGAACTCATTCGTAAGGGTGTTAAGGGTCCGAACTATGACCTGATTATCAAGAAGTACAAGGCCAACAAGTTCAAGACGGACATCATTCGTATTCCGGCTTTTGAACCAACGAATCCTCTTATTCCCAACTACATTCACGAAATGGATAACGCAGGAGCAATCTAATGAATACAAATGAACTAATTGCTATGGCATCAAAGTACAAGAACTTCAACGATTTTGTTCGGGCTTATGCCGAATCAAAGAAGGGGTAAACTATGTTTCTCACTAAACTTGCAATCACAATTAACCAAGCTGGTTTCTCAGCTTTCTTGTTCTTGTTTGGAATTGCCCTCTATGTAGGAAAATTTCTGTACAAGACTGTACTAACACCTGTTCTTTGGGTGTTGTGGCAGGGTGCTAAACTCATGCCAGAAGACAAGGCCGACCCAAATCCACATGCTCTTGAAAAGATGGGAAATGCTTTTGCCAAGGGTGTATGTGGTGTAATGGATGGTGTAATCTTTAAGACAAAAGAACTTGAATGTGAAAAGTGGCTTAAAGAACACCCGGAGTTTAAGTAATAAAGGAGTAAAAAACTATGGAAGAAGTAATTGGATCTGGATATGAACAGGAATCAATTTCCGAACAGGTGAAGAATAAGGTCAAAGAAATCAAGAACTCAAAGGTCTATAAGGACATTTTCTCTCACCCAATTACAGGTTGTTATGAACACCAGGACGAAAATGGAAATTGGGTAGAAGGTCCGGCTCTTGGTCACAGTTATCACGGTGGCTATGACGAATATCGTGAACAACATAAATCCAAGCTTGAAAAGTGGCTTGAATCAAAGGGGGTTCTCTAATGAATTGGATAGTTAAGAGAATTTTGTTTATTCTTGTAATGTGTATTGGTGGTATTTCACTAGCCAACTGGTTGTATGGTCCTGTACCAAATGATTTCGCATTTGTTTATGGAATGATAGTCGGTGTTGCCGGTGCTATTCTATTCCCAAAAGAAGAGGTGGATGAATAATGGCGAAGGATAAGTACGATAAGAAAGAAATCATCAAGCAGTTAAGAAATCTCGTTGCCAGTGATTCAGTCAAGTATGATGCTACTAGATTGGCTAAGGTAGAAAACGAAATTAACCAAATGAACGATGACCAGATTAATTGTGCGTTGTTGTTGGCTGAGTTTCAATCTGCCCTAGTCCGAGAAAATCATTTTGACTGGACCCCGGAAGAACTTGATGTAATCCAAGCTGCCATTGAATCATGTGGCATTAAGATTAACGAAGTCAAGAAACTAGACAAGGAAGATGGCCGAGACGATTATGCGTTTGTTCTTGATGACGATTTGAAAGTTGTATGGGTGAACAAAATGAACCCATTCATCAAACCTGGTATATATAATCTATTGGGTGTTGGCTTGAATTTCCCTTGTAATAACTACCAAACAGTAGAAGAACTTGGGGAAGCAGTCGTTGAAACAATTAAAAAAGTAAGAGAGTACATGTAATGAAGAAGTTATTTTTTGTATTAGCAGTTTTAGTTTCATTTTCATTTGGTGGAGAAAAAACAATCTTTGAAGTTTGTAATGACAAATTCTGTTATGAACAAATTTTAGAGAATGTGAAAAACTATGAGTGGAAGACTGATTATACAGGAAAGAAATTTCTTCGTGTGTATTTCTATGACAAACGATTGCTTGACATTAAGGGCGAAAACCTAACAATTAAGAAGAAGAAAAAGAAATAAAAGGGAACTGAACTATGAAATTAACTGAATTTATTGAATCAAGACCCAAAATGTTTAAACGATTGGTAAAGGGAACTGACCTATCAATCATCAATTATACTTCAGCTTCTTATGCTAATGCGTTTCATAAAGATAGAGCAACTGCAATTATCCAGATGAAATGTAAACCATTTTTCTTTGGTATGTTTAAAGAATACACAGTTCAAATGCCCAAACATTTGAAATTGTGCCAGTTTAAAGATAGCAAAGAATGGTACATTGGATATGATAACGATATGAAAACTATTGTTACATATTCCGACGGAAAAGAACATTTGCGTAAATTGATTGCTGAATATAAAAATCTCAAACACGAACTGAGTGCTAAGGATTTTGAAGAAGATTTTATTTAAGATGTAAATAAAAATTTACATCTTTTTTATTGCCAAGTTTCTGTTAGTTTATTATATTTGGTTAGTAAACAATGGAGGCAATTATGGATGGAATTTATGAATATCTTGACGAACTAATTAAACCAACGCAGACTCAGGATTTTCTCAATAAACACCATTTTTATCTTGATGGTGAAAATGAAGATTACGATGGATATAATTATGGTGTAACGGCAGTTTACGAAGTTGGTAATAAGAGAATTAAATATCCAATTTTCATTTGCTACACAGACTGCTATGATATTGACGATAAATTTGAATTAAATCAGTATGAATATATTAACGATTTAAATTTATTCGTAAATAAGGGAACATTAGAATTTGAAAACGGAATTTGCGAACAGGAAATGACATTCAAGAAAGCAAAAGCATTTATTGATGCTCAGGTCCAACAGTTCTATTTGATGTCCAAATATCAAAAGATGAATGGTGAAATTGACAAAATTAACCAAGAATTTAGAGATTAACACAAGTTCTAAAATAAACTCTTTTCAATGAAATATGGTTGCTTTTGCGACTATATTTTTTATATTATAACAAAACAAAAAATAACTAAGGAGAATACTAATGGATAAGAAAACTTTCGGTTCAAATTATATTAACTACATTTCCGCAAACAAGACTGAACGAGAATGTGTTAGTGACGCAGTTGTTAAGGCTCGTTTTAATGGTTTCTTGACTATGAAGGAAATCAAGGCCCATCATGACGATTTGCGTGTTGGTGATAAAGTTTATTTCGTAAACAAAGACAAGAATTTTGCGGCTTTTATTATTGGTAAGGGATATGGCACCAGTGGTATTAATTTGCTCGGCGCCCATGTAGATAGTCCCAGATTGGATTTAAAGACTCAGCCACTCTATGAAGATGGTGATGTGGCTTATTTTGATACTCAGTATTATGGTGGAATTAAGAAGTATCAGTGGGTAACTCGCCCATTGGCAATTCATGGTAAGGTTTGTTTTACCGACGGTTCTAGTTTGAATGTAGTAATTGGCGAAGACCAAGCTGACCCAATTTTCTGTATTAGTGATTTGCTTCCACATCTTGACAAGAAACTTGCTGAAAAGAAGGCTAGTGATTTTATCTCTGGCGAAAAGTTGGATTTGATTGCAGCAACGGAAGCTCTTGATACTGAAGACGAAAAGGAAAAGGTTAAGAAGAATGTAATCGCATTACTCAAACAGAAGTACGATGACAGATTTGAAGAAACTGATTTTCTTTCTGCTGAATTGGAAGTAGTTCCAGCCGGTCCTGCTCGTTGGTGTGGTTTGGATAAATCTTTGATTGCTGGCTATGGTCAGGATGACAGAGTTTGTGCCTATACTTCTCTTATGGCTCTAATGGATATGAAAGAAGTTCCCGAAAGAACTTGTGGTTGTGTTCTCGTAGATAAGGAAGAAGTTGGTTCTATTTGTGCCACTGGTTCCGAATCTCGTTGGTTGGAAGATGTTTTGTACTGCGTTAGTGGTGCTACCAACCGAATGAGTTTTGCTACTATGTTGTACGAAACTGACATGCTTTCTAGTGATGTTACGGCTGCTTATGACCCACAGTTTGGTGATGTTTCTAACAAGGGTATGAGTGCTAAACTCAATGGTGGTTTCGTTCTTTCCAAGTACAATGGTGGTCGCGGTAAGGGTGGTGGAGCAGATGCTAACCCAGAGTTCATCGCAAAGGTTCGCAGCATTCTCAACAACGCAAATGTGAAGTATCAGTTTGACACTATGGGCAAGGTAGATGTTGGTGGTGGTGGAACTATTGCCTCTATCGTTTGCCGTTTGAACATTAATGTAATGGATGCTGGTGTTCCAGTTCTCAACATGCATAGTCCAATGGAACTCACTGCCGTTGAAGATGTTTATGACGCATATCTCGGCTATTGTGCTTTCTTGAGGCACTAACAGTCGCACCGAATTTAATGGTTATACATACTAAACAATGGTAATAATGAAGTTCTAAAAAATGAAATTATTATTACCATAAATGTTTTATTTGCTATATTAGCATATACATAAAACAAATAAATGTAAACCATTAAATGAGGTGAAAATATGAATGATTACGAAGTAATTGAAGGCGAAGACATCCTTTCCAATTCATTGAGAGCAATTAAGCAGTACATTCCACGCAAGTTGGACGAAGCTACAAAGCATGCCCCAACACGGAGATAAGTCTACTCCACAGTATCAGTTGAATGCTGCATATAACGAAGGTTATAAGAAGGCACTTGAAGATTTGGCAACATTCATCAAGGCTATGGGTGTTTAAGATTTGTTTGGCTCGGCCCACAGTCAAACAGGGTATAATACACGAACGTGGTTATATCTAAACAATGTGGGCATTGTGTTACGAAAGAACACAGAGGTTAAATAAATGATTAATACAGGTAATATGTTTGATATGGGCAGTGATTTCCAGGCTCTTGAAAAGTTAGCAGACGCAGCTTCTCAGGCTTTCGGACACCAGTTCCCCGCTACAACTAAACTAATTGAAAAGGCTGCTGCAAAAGTAGATTTTCCATTGGATGAATACATTGACAAGGACGGCAACTATGTAGCTGAATTGGCAGTAGTTGGTGTAGATGCCAATGACATTAAGGTTACTGTTAAGACCGAAGGTGGTAAAAAGACATTGACCATCAAGATTGATGCTCCTGAAACCACAGACGAACAGAAGGCCGAAATTGAATCCCGTGATTGGATGAACAGAAAGATTAAGAGATTTACTAAACTTGAATTGACACGTTCTCTTGCTAATAATTTGGATGTTGCTAAAACAACAAAGACTATTGACAAGGGTTTGTTGAAGGTCTTTATTCCTATCAAGGAAGAAGAAAAACCCATTGAAATTGAAGTTAAGTAAACGATAAACAGTAACGATATAAAGGGGAACCCTGAAAAGTTCCCCTTTTCTTTATGGAAATCAAAAATGGCAAAACAAATTAAATTTGATACAAACGCAAGAGAAAAGTTATTGAATGGTGTAAATCAATTAGCAGACGCAGTTAAATCTACATTGGGACCTGCGGGTAAGAATGTAATGATTGACAAGGGTGCTGGTGCACCACTCGTAACCAAAGATGGTGTTACAGTTGCTAAGTCTATTGATTTAGAAGATCCGTTTGAAAATCTCGGCGCTCAAATGTGTAAAGAAGTAGCCTCAAAGACCAACGATATTGCTGGTGATGGTACTACTACTGCTACTGTTCTCGCTCAGGCTATTGCCCGAGAAGGTTTGAAGAATGTGGCAGCTGGTGCTAATCCAATGGAATTGAAGTTGGGTATTGACAAGGCCGTTAAGGACATTACTAACAATCTTGACCAGTTGGCACAAAAGGTTGAAGGTAAGAAATCTATTGCCCAAATTGCTACCATTTCTGCAAACAATGATAAAGAAATTGGTGAGTTAATTGCTGATGCTATGGATAAAGTCGGTGAAGATGGTGTAATCACTATTGAAGATAGTAAGACCGCTGAAACCACTCTTGATGCTGTAGTCGGTATGGAATTTGACCGTGGCTATCTTTCTCCATACTTTGTTACCAATTCCGAAAATATGAGCTGCGTACTTGAAGAACCTTTGATTCTCATGTATGACAAGAAGATTAGTGCTATGGCTGATATTATGCCACACATGGAATATGCAGCTCAAAATGGCAAACCACTATTGATTATCGCAGAAGATATTGATGGTGAAGCACTTTCCGCATTGATTATTAACAAAATGCGTGGTGCTATTAAAGTTTGTGCTGTTAAGGCTCCTGGTTATGGTGAAAGCAGAAATGAAAACCTTTCCGATATTGCTGTGCTATCAGGTGGTACATTGATTGAAGAAGTCACCGGTATTAAACTTGCCGATGCCGACCCATCAATTACATTGGGTTCAGCAAAGAGTGTAAAGATTACTGCTAACACTACAACAATCGTAGAAGGTGCTGGTACAAAAGATGCCATTACAGAAAGAATTACTTCATTGAAATCTTCTATCACTCCTGAAACTGGTACATACGAAAAAGCAAAATTGCAGTCTCGTATTGCTAAATTGAGTGGTGGTGTAGCAGTAATTCATGTTGGTGCTGCTACCGAAGTTGAAATGAAAGAAAAGAAAGACCGAGTTGACGATGCTCTCCATGCTACCCGTGCGGCAGTTGAAGAAGGTATCGTAGCTGGTGGTGGTGTTGCTTTGTTGCGTGCTTCAAAGGGTCTAACATTAGATTCTACCAATGACGAAAAGACTGGCTATAACATTGTTATGAGAGCCATTGAAGAACCACTTCGTCAAATCGTAACTAATGCTGGATTAGAAGCCAGTGTAGTTGTGAACAAAGTAAAAGAATTGGAAGGCAACAAGGGCTTTAACGCAAAGATTGGTGAATACCAGGACTTGGTTGCGAACGGCGTAATTGACCCCGTTAAAGTAACTAAAACTGCGTTGAAGAATGCTGCTAGTATTGCTAGTTTGATTTTGACAACAGAATGTGTAATCACTACCATTCCTGAAAAGAAATCCGAACCAGCAATCCAAATGCCACCAATGATGATGTAATTCTCCAGTATTACATTACACAAAAGTTAAATCCAATGGGTGAACAACTCATTGGATTTTTTCTATATTAATAGTATGCGAAAGAAAAAAATTCACTAAAAAAGATATAGAACTGATTAAAGAATATGTTTCAGTTTATTTTCCAAAATTAAGAAAATATGAAGGTGAATATCAGACACTTTATGTTTTGGAATTACCTGAGATATATGACGAATGGGGTATTTTACGAATAACAAAGTATAATGAAGTTAATATATCGTCAACTTTATATAAAGGGAATGAATTTGCTTTAGCTGAACAAAATTGGAATGATACTCCAATATATTTTTATAATACTGAATTACCAAAGATTAAAGAACAAATAATTAAACTGAATGACGAATACAAGAAACATTTAGCCGATTTTAAAATGGAACAAATTCAAAATGATTTTGACTAAACAAGATATAAAAACTATTAGAGAACATATTGCTAATGTATTTCCTAAACTGGTATCTTTCAATTCAAATGGATTTGGTAAAGATTATCCATTCAATATGAATCATACAATTTGGGAATTAGATTTACCTGAATTAGATGATGCTTGGGAACTAATTAGAATTTATGAAGATAATACAGTTTGTTTAGATAGAACATTATATCACGGTAAAAAATTCCAATGTGCTAGTTCATGGTCGGATGTTCCATTATATAAAAATCAAGAAGATAAACAAATTATTTTAGATTCAATTACACAGTTATCAAAAGATTATAAAAGATTTCAGCTTGAACATAAATTGAAGGAAATCAAACATGACTTTCGCTGAATTACAAAGCATTGTTGAATCATACGGGTTTGTAATTCGCAAGAATTTTTGTGGTTGTGGGACTTCCAAAAAACCAGAACCACAAGCATATATGGCTAGTGTATCATTGGAGAAAAGTGAATTTCCGACCTGGATAGATGGCATTAGCATGTCAGTAGAATTTGTTAAAGATGAAATGATTTGTTTTACAGTATACACAAAAGTATATAAGAACGAAAATAACGAATTTTATTTTGATGGTCACGGTAAAATGATTACTGATGTTTCAAAAATTAACAAAGAATTTATTGAAGAATGTATGCTTAAAACTTTGGAAAGTTATAATACATTGAGACTGAATATTAAACTCCAAGAGATTGAATATGATTTCATTTAGAGAATTTAAAGAAATCGCAGATACATTGGGATTAGAAATAGCTGAAGACGAATCTAATAAAGAATGGAATATGTACATTGATAGTCCATTGTTTGTAGATAGTCATAATCGTGCTATTGATGGTGCTGTATTGGCATTGAGTTTTAGCAATCAATCAATATGGCTTTATAATCGTGTTGAAATTGTAGAATATCCTTGGGATAGAACTCCACATTGGCATTTAGCAGCAGAAATTGATAACGAAAATTTAAGTGGTAAGAAATATGTGAATAAAGATAAATCTTATTTCATTGAAGAAATAAGAAAGATTATGGTGGATGTAAAAAACAAACAAGAAGAAGTTGAACTTGAAAAAATAAAAGGAGATTTCCAATGTTAAAATCCCATTATTGCCATACAAGGGAAGAAGTTGTAAGATATTGCAACGAACAGAAAATCAAAAAAGAAAACATCGTTTCAATAAATTGGATGGATGCCCAAAAGGGTTTCGCAGTATTTTATTGGGAAGATGCACAACTATTACAGGAGTAAACTATGTTTAATTTTAGAAAAAGAGCAAGAAATAATAAAGTCTTTGACGATTTACAGTTGAGATTTTGCCGAGCAACATTCGCAAATGGTAAACCATTCACTGACCAATTCAAATTGGAACTTCGTGATAACGATAAAGATGCCGACAATATGGAAATCGTTATTTCAATGAAAGGTCAATTAAATAATGATAGAACCCTAATGGATTTGACTGTTGAAGAATGGTATGATGGTCAGACAAAACCAAGACGATTTGACGAAACAACATACAGCCGAAAGTTAATGTATTATTATGGTACAGATAAAGAAATGGCAGATTATTTTTGGTCTGATATGAAAGAATGGTGTAATATGTTTGGAAACATGATTTACCAGTACAGAAGCCGTTTAGACGAAATTGAAGTTCTTAAAAAGGTTCATATTGAAACTGAATATGATGTTAAATGTGCTAAATTTCTTGTAGTATTAGCACCGATTGATTTTGCGGGTTATCTTGACAACTGTAAAAACACATATAAAGATTTTCTTTATGGTGATGACTACAAAGATTACATTGTAACCCAATTCGCTGAAACAAGAAAAGATAGGGTCTATGAAGCAGGTTGTTGTAAATCTTACCCATGCGGTGGATTTAAGGAAATCCACAGTAATGAACCAATAATTACAGTTTACACATATTATCAGTGGTTGAATGACATTTATCTTCCTGACCTAAAACAGAAAGAAAATGACGAAAAAATCAAAGAACTGTTGGATTTGGTGGCAGAAAAACGAAAAAATATGCCAGAAACTATCTAATGTAAACAATTTTTTACAATAATTTACGAAACATCTATTGACGAAATAGATGTTTTTTTCTATATTATTATATGTAAACAACAAAACAAGAGGTAAACAATGGTAGATAATTTTGAACTCATTAAAGAATATATGGCAAAGCAGGCGATTGATTGGGAAGAAGGGGATTGCTATTATGTTCAGTTGCTCCGTAGGCAGGCAGATGACCCGCTGAAGAATGGTGTAAAAGACCCCAAGTATCACGGGAACATGCACTCCCGTTCTATCAAGGATTATCTCATTAGAAACATTGACCATCTTGATAAGGTCAAAGACGATATTAAGATGCTCTGCGATATGTTCAATGTTCGTGCGTATATCCGACTGAATAAGAGGAATTACAAGAATATCGCACTTGAAATGATGAAACATATTGCTGAACAATGTGCTAGTGGTGAATCCTTCTCGTCACCGTTCCATCTTGTAACTTCCGCATGTGGCACTGTTTGCCAGGCTGGTAAAGACAAGACCTGGATTGTTGATATGGACAAGGAATATCTCCCATACGAAAACGATGTTATGGAAATGATTCTTGATTGCCAGCCGTATGACAAGAAAATCCAGTGGTATGTTGATACATTTAATTGCTCTGTTGAGAAGGCAAGAGAAATGGTTAAGAGCGAATTTTTCGTTGTTCCTACCAAGAGCGGTAAGCATTTTGTGGTTAATCCATTTAACAAACAAATGTTTGGTGTGGCATGGGAAAAGTTCACGAAAGAAAAGAATCTTGACCTGAAGCAAATGGACATCCATAAGGATAATCCCACTATCCTTTATGTGCCAGATCCGCAGTAATGTTAAACAATGACCCACAGAAATGTGGGTTATTTACCCATATAAATAGAAGGAATTATGACAACAGACCAATTTATGTTATGGCGATTTAGGATGCTAGAAGGCATTCTAGATAATATCAAGTCCTGGAATTTAAATGAATGTTTGTTCAATGATGGTAGTAAGATTACTTACGATGTTAAGAACGAACTAATCACCATTGAAACTCCAACTAACCGTGACATTATGTTGTTCTCACAGCTCACCAAAGAAAAACTATTCTCAATGGGTTTCAAAGAAAGAACTGTGAATAGACATAATGCCTCTTATGATGTAGGAAACTACACTTTCCAATATAGGTAAACTATGAGATTAGGAATTGTACTTTGGTCATTAGTTTGTTCATGGACTATTATTCATGCGATTGGCTTTTACCAGTCGGGTGAATCAGACTATTCTATTTTGTTTGGAACAGCATTTATGATTGCGTTGTATCTTTTTATTTCCTACACTGTGAAATATATTAAAGAAGATTATCCATTACAGATTAGAGTAGTTCAAAAAGAACCTGAAAAGAAGGAAGAAAATGACACAGAAGAATAACACATTTACAAATACTATCGTTTTGTATAAGAATAAAGATGTTCTCCATAAGAGCATTGAATCCCTTATTCCTGAAATGATTGGTGCGGAACTTCGTGCGTTAATTCAAAACTGGCGTAAGGCTAATGGATTTGCTATTGACCAGCATGTTCCAGTATTAAAGTTTTGGTTTGCTAATCCAATTTTTAAGACAGTATTCGTTGAAGGTCTTTCAGGTGTTGGTGAGAACAAACATTTTCTTGATTTGTGTTTGGTAGATAGTGCTGAATATGAAATGCCAAAAGCTGATGTTATGAGTTTGACTTCAAAATACGATATTGTGTTTTGGAGCCCGATGGGTGGAACAGTTGGTTATGGTTCACCATTACACGGGAACTCACCAAACATTCAAAAAGAACTAGACATTGTACTAAACGAAAAACTTTACAACAGGTATTACGAATGAATGAAAAACTTTTAAAATATCGTGAATCACTAAAATGTGTAGATGAAATGGAAGATGAACTGTATAATATGGTGGCATTTCTGTTTAAGGGTGTTAAAACAATTAGACAGTTCTATTTTGAAAAACTTGTTTACAATGCTCCAGGTGAAACGAGTCAACTTCGTTTGAGTTATTGGATGTGTGGCGAGGAAGATTACATTACATACAATGTTCCCAATACCATTCTTGACGATTATTTTGATGGTAATAAAGATAAGGCCAAGAAAGATTTTGATCAGTTCCTAATTGACGATGAAAAACGCAAGGAAGAACAAATGCGTAAAGACAAAGAAGAAAGGGAACGCAAACAGAAAGAAGCAGAAGAACAAGCCAAAATACAGAAAGAAATTGATGAACGAAATCTTTACGAAAAACTAAAACAAAAATATGGAGAAAACTAATATGGAACTTGTAATGAACTTTATTACAAACAACCCAGGTTGGACTCTTTTGTTCATAATCTTCGGGTCAATGGGAATAGCAAACATTATCAGGGCTATTCGTGGTGTACCAGCAGAAACATTGGAGGATAAAGACAATGATGGAAATGATTGATGGAATCTGGGCTCTAATTAAAGACCACGAAGATGATAAAGACGGTTCCGGCGCTGCCGTAATTGGTGTTTTACATCTCATATTGGGCATTATTGCTACTATCTTGGCTGGTGTTTTTACACCACTTCATTTTTGGGTAATTGCTACTTTTGTATTAGCACTAATTCTTTTCGTTATTTGGTTGGTATCACCAAAGGGAAGTTTGGCAGTTGGGTATTTCTTTGCCATGTCATTCTTCAGTATGGCTTGGGTAATTTATTTGCCAATTTTAACCTTAATTTGTTTGCTATGTTTGCCAATTATTATTAACGAATACAAACATAAAGACGAATTGAAAAAGAATAAGAAATGATAGATAAAGAATTAAAACGGAAGATAGAAGAAATTATGGGTGAATATAAAAATTCAAAAGAAACCGATTTGACCAGATATAATTTGGTTGCTATCGTTAATGGTGAAACACTTAGATTTAAACGATATGGTAAAGAAACTGAAACAGTGAAGAGAGAACTAATTGTTTTCATTCACGAAAAGTATGGAGTCTTTACAGATAAGGTAACTATTGAAGAAGATAAAACCCATCCAGTGAAGGTATAAAATGAGAGATGTTTATTTCATATCAGGACTAATGGGTAGTGGCAAGTCTACTGTTGCCGACTACATCAGATATAAAAATCACGAAGTCATTAAGATGGATGATTTCGCAAAGTCTTTTATGGAAGAAAACGCAGAATGTAAAATTGAACTGGTTCGTTCTTTTGGTAAAAATGTACTTGACGATATGGGTCAAATTAACAAAGAATATATCAAAGAAATATATTTCCAACCTGATTTGGCAACTACCAGAGAAATGTTTGAATCTCAGTTGGATAATATGCTTTATCGTAAACTCTTACAGAAGATAAACGATAAAAATTTCGGTCATACACCTTTATTTTTGGAGGTCCCTGCTTTTGATAAAGATAGATTTGTGCGTTTCTCCAGTTTGTTTTATGATAGCCTTAAACATATTTTTTGGGTCTTTTGTAATGAAGACTTGCGTAGGGAAAGACTTATCAAAAGAGGCATGAGTGTTGAGCAGATTGAATTGAGAGATTCCATTCAGTCCAAAGAAATTCCAGTATTGGAAGCATTTCAAAATAAGGTCATTCTAATTTCTAATAATGGAACTGAAGAAGATTTATTCAATGCTACGAATAAGGCATTGAGTTCATATCTTACATTTGAAACTGCGCCACTCGGAACAAAGAAAGATTATGCTATGATTATGATTCGTGATATGAGCCACTCAGTTTTAGATAAATTCTTTTGTAATGGAATTAAAACCACTTTTGGTTGTGCTGCTTGCCCATATCCTTGTGAAAATTACACAGATCAAAAGTAAACATTTTGTATATAAGTATGTTGTTTCCTAACTAAAAAATTACTATATTACAATGTATGGAAGATATAATACAAAATAAAAACATTTGTTTTTCTTGTGCTAACGAAGTCTCAGATAAAGATAGACAGAAGAAGTATAAAGAACAACGAATGACCCGTGGATTTGATGATACTGAATTGTGGAATTTGGATATTACTTTTTGTAAATTCATGATTCCAAGATTGAAAGTATTCAAAGAACTAAACGATGGTTATCCAGCTCGTTATCATTCAATAGAAGAATGGAATAAAATTCTTGATGAAATGATTGAAGGATTTGAACTACATTCACATAAATTTGAATGGGAAACTTCGGATTCTAACGAAGAAAACGGAAATATGGCAAAAACCAAAAGAGCCATTAAATTATTCCAAGAAAACTTTTTTGACCTATGGTGGTAAACAAACATAAATAAGGAGAAATACTATGATGAATCAAGATGATTTGGAAATGATGCTAGGCAAGGAAGAAAAGGTTGCTGAAGAAATGAAGGATTTCCTTCGTTCACATATCAAAGACCTTTTGAAGCAAATGCCAAACATGACCAAAGCAGAACTGGATGATTACATTGAAAGATTGATGGTGGTTTAATATGAATATAGATAAAGTATCAAGATTTATAAGTGATTATCTCACTTGTGCCTTGAGTTTAACTATATTCAATTTTTTATTTGAACTGAATTTGGACTGGTTAAACTTCATTGTTTATTCAGTCTGTTTATTTGGTGCGATTGAGGTATTAAAAAGATTATGAAATACACAGTTGTTTTTCAATTTCCAAATGGACCCGCATATCCATTAGTGGGTGGTGGTTTTACTGGTGAATTTGGTAAGAATGTACGCACTTGGGAATCTAATGAAATCGCAACCATATTCGCTAATGAAATGTGTGGCAAATATGGTTATGTAGTAATTGAGGTTCTTAATGCTGGTGCTTGAAATTAAATTTGTTAGTAATGATAAATTGAATGTTCAAATGAATACTGATGTTCTTGCTATTGGTAAAGACCAAGATAGTGATGAAGATAGAGCATTGTTTGAACGAGAAATTATCCCTGAATCGTATGCTATAATTGATGTTACATACAAAGATAAAACACTTTCTCAAAACCCTAACTTATGTGTGGATATGATGAATGTGATTGTTCGCTATGCCAAAAACAAAAATTATAGATTGGAAAGATTGGGGCAAAATCCAAAATTTCCTGATGTTTATCAATTAAAATTTGTGAGAGAAACCAATGAACGATTTATGGGAAGCAATAAAGGTATATGCGAATCAATATAGGGACAACGATGCGTATTTAGCATACGATGTTAATGCGAAAGAAGTTTCTGTATGGAAAGAAGGCTATGACGAAATTTGTTATTATAAAACGAATTTAGAACAACTACTTGATTTGGGCTATGATAACGAAGTTTTAGCAAAAATGGTGTTTATGAACTTTATGAATGCAAAGGAACTATTTAATGAGGGCGGAAACAATTAATTTTGTAAATCGTATTAAGAATTATGAACTCAAACGAAACTACGATGAAGATGAATTTACATTCCAAAAACGATATTACAAAAGCCGATTAAATTCTTGTTATGGTTATTTGAAACTACTCAGTTGTAATATGAATGGGTCAGGTAAACTCAATGACGATTATAATGAAGTAATGAAACTCTCAAAAGAATGTGAAAAGGAATATCTCCGATGGAAGGAAAAATATGAAAATACTTGACTTTTTTAAGAATTTGTTTGTAAAGAAACCGGAGTTTGATAGAAATTATCATCATTATGTAATGACTGACCATTGTAGAACCCGAATGAAAGAAAGACGAATTTTGTATAAGGATATTAATCTTTGTATGAAATATGGTGTTTTGATTGGTAATCAAATCGTATTAGACGAAACTGATATTCCTAAAACTCATTGGGAAAGTTTAAATCCATCACAAACCAAGCATGTAAAGAATCATTTACCATTGGTTGTTACGATTAAAGAAGGAACCAAAATTATTACCACAGTTTATAAGGGCAATAATAGCATTAAGAAAAAGAGATAATGATATGGCAGGAATCGTCAGTAAATGGCTCATACTGGGCAGTATATTTTTCTTGATTGGTTGTAGCGATAACTCAGCTACTGTGCCAGATTGTGTAAGTGCTGGCGAAGGTGATAGTGCTGTGGTATGTGGCGACTATATGTTTTATGGGTATTAAATGTATATTCATGTGCTTCCAAAATTAAAGTTTGATAAACTAATGGAAAAAGAAGGTTGGAATGATAACAACATTCCGACTGATAAAGCATTCATTTCTATCTGTTGTTTACCAAACATTAAAAAGAACTACCTGGAAGATTACAAACATATTATTGACGAACACTGGTTTAAAGAAAACCACCCAAATGTTTTGAACATAGATTTTGACGATATTACTGAAGATAAGCAAGAAACCAGATTTGGTATGTCCTATGGAATGACCGATAAAGATGCCGATATGATTGTAGAATTTGCCAAAAAGAATGCTGATAAAAAAGATTTTTATATTCATTGTATGGCTGGCAAAAGCAGAAGTATTGGTGTTGGTTGTGCGTTAAGAGAATTTTTTAACTGTAAAATGAGTTGCTTTTTTGGTATAAATGGAAGAAACGATTTTGTTTACAATAAACTAAAGGAAAGACTATGATTTGTATAGAAGAACTTGGATATGAAATTAAGAGATTGGAAGTGTTATTCAATAACACAGATAATCCTGAAGAAAAACTAGCAACACAAATGGTTTTAAACAATTTGAACAATTTGGTTGCTCAGTTATCAAATCTTGTAAATACACCTGATTTTAAGGAAATGGCAAAAGAATATGAACCAAAAGAAAATTGAAGAATCTATTAAGTTCTTTTGTGAGTATATTCAGCCCCCATTTACAATAGACCATAATAATTCTTGTTTTAATGTAAGTTTAAATGAATGGGGTATTTTTAGAGTGGATTATTGGAAAGAAACCATTTATTATCCTGATGTAATTCGTTATATAAATGGCGAACCAAGAACATTTTGCTTTGAATGGAGTAAGATAAAACCAACTTCAACATTTGACGCATTAAATAGAAAAACATTTACAACTAATGAAGAAATTTTAGAACTGTTAAATAATTTGTACGAAGAAGCCAAAAAAGCAAAAGAAATAGAATTGGAACATCAAGTTAGGAGGGATTTCAAATAATGTTCAATTTAAAAAATCGTTATCTTGTATGGAGATTTCCATACCTGAGACCAAGAAAATATGATGGAAGTATAATTCCTGATTACGATTATAAGTTTACAGATTTGGATTGTTATCCTGATGGTTGGCGAAAGTTAATCATTGGTTATTGTAAACGATTGAACAAAATCCTTAAAAGATATGGCGAACTTCACAATTTCTATATTACTGACGCAAAAGAGAAATGGGGAACCGCTCGTTTGTATTACAGTGGTGTGAGTAATGGTGATTGCCGCCGACAGATTGATGAATTGCTTTTTAGACTAGAAACTGAAAGCTGGCATGTATGTTCTATTTGTGGTAAGAAAGCAACTTATGCTTCTCAGGGTTATGTAATGCCATATTGCTACGAATGTACAAAGAACCCAAAGATTTTTACATGCTACGAACCTATTGAAGAACCAAAAGATGAATGAAGAATTAAAAGAAAAGATTAGTAATCTTACTGACGAAAGCGAATTGAAAGAAATCAGTCTTTGGGCTGATGCTCGTAGGCAGCAACTAAAAGACGAAAAGGCTATGGCTAACAAAACAGAATTGGAAGCCAAATATAAGGGTAAGTATCTAATCAAATATGGCCGAGAAATGATGGCTATGGCAGTCAAATTTAACAGTGAAAATCATGACGATATAACCATTATTCATGTGCTGGATATTGAATTTAAGGGCCGTGGATTTTTTAGATGCCATGCCAAAGTAATCCATATTCAGTATGACCCGGAAACATCTATGATTGGGCATTTGACCTCTAATGGATTTAATGAAGTAAAAATCCAATGTTTTGAAGATTCACAGTATGATATAAATGAAAGTGATATTTCCCAAATCGTTGACCAGAACACTGCTAATGGTATTATTAACGAAGCCAAGAAATATCAAGTTGAAATTATGAATAATTGGGATTTATGATTATTACACAAGTAGAACATCCTGATATGTTTGACAAACTAAAAGAAATTGTTGAACAACAGAAAACATTTGAAGAAGAAAATCTACAATACAATTACAAAGGTGAAGATAAAGAAGATATCTGGCACTGTATGGAGTTCTTTTATCAAAACATTTGGGTAAAGAATTTTAGACCATTTGTTTATAGTGATAAAGACGATTGGGAAAACTATCATTTCCAGTTAGAATATAATGGCAAGTTTTCCGAAGTAGAAATTGTTTATGGTATTGGAGCATTTTGTGTAATTCACCCAATGAATCATAAACCAACGAATGCTTCTAAAGTTTTGGATTTGAACAAGATAACAGTTAATGGTGATGAAGTTCATTATGATGGATAAACTGTTAGAATTTATTTACAAGCATACACACAGAATTGCCAAGAAAAGAGTTACCACACCAAATTTAGATGTTGGTGAGCGCTGGTGCCCTCAATGGTGGTTTATTTGGTGGCACTATCACTGGAGAGAAATAGGTTATCAGTTTATGATACCAATTTCTTACGATACATTGGAAGAAGCAGAATTTATGACTAACAAAGAGATTTCGTTTGAAGAAAAACATGCTTATTGGTTAAGGCATATTAAAGAAAAAATGAAACTGACGGATATTGAACAAGATTTTAAATAAATGTAAATAAAATTTTACAAAAAGCCATTGACAAAGTCAGTGGTTTTTTCTATATTATAATTAGATTACAACATAAGGAGACGAACTATGAACGATGAAGTTGATTTTTTCAAGTTGGGAATGGCATTTCTTGTTGGTGAGAACCAGGAAGAATTTATAAAGCCAGCAGAAAAGAACGAACAACAGGAGAAAGAAAATGAAGTGTTGTAAATGCGGAAAAGATATTACATTGTTAGACCCGTCTAACACATCTGTTAAAATGACTGATGGATATTCATTGAACCGAGTTTTTACACTTTGTTGTAGGTGTGGAACTAAACTGTTGGATGAATTTATCAAAAACGAAAAGAAACTAAAAGAAAATATGGAGACTGACTAAAAGGTATAACTATGAATTTATTCAAAAAGAAACCAACGCAGTACAGATTGAAAGAATTTTATTGTGCCGAATATGACAGCACAATGTATCTCATTGAAGAAAAGTGGTTGTGGTTTTGGATTGGTGTAGGTAGTGATTTTTACTATGACGTTCATAGCCATAAGAAACATGAACTATGGGGTATGAGCATTATTTACTATAATAAAGAAGATGCTCTTGACATTATCAAATTGAACCGAAAATTAAACGAAAGAAAACAGAAAGAAACTTCGTGTAATATAATCCCAGTTAACGAGGAATAAAATGCAAATCTTTATTGACATTGAAAATACAGTTATTGACGATTTAACAACTTGTAATCTAATGGCTGAACAATGTGAACGAATTAAGAATTTCGTTCATGCTGCTAATCCTGATAAGGTGAATATCTTTACCTGGGGTTGGAAAGAACATAAAGAAATTAGAAAGTACATTGTGGATTGGATTTTCAATGCCCTTGAAATCCCAGCAGAGCAGCGTGGTGTTGTATGGACTAAGGACGATTCCATTCAATGTGCGTTTAATCATAAATGGGTAAATACTACTGACGAATTGGAACTAGAAGATTTACATCTTCCTGGTGCTATGACACGATTTGGTATGGAAAAACCAACATGTTTCATTCAGCAGTGTAAAGATTTTGCTGAATTTGACACAAAACCATTAGTCAGTGAACATTTTATCCTTATTGACGATTTGAATAAAGAAGGTGAATTTGAAACACGAAACTTTATGAATATGAAGAACGCCAGCTCAATAGATGTTCAGTTAGTAAATCCAAAGGATTTGCCATAATGGTTACTGTGGATGACATAATAAACGAAATGGTAAGTGTAGGCTATTGTAGCCGAATGCCAATAGGGGTTGCCAATAATTTTCTACAAGAAACAAAAGCAAAACTATTGAAAATGAATGGCGAATTGGCAGTGATTGGTGTTCCAAAATATCGTAAAAATCATTTTAGTGGTTGGGGTCATTTTAAACCTTACATTAAATATAAAATACGATTTGAGAATATGGATTTACCAATGCTGAGAAGAATTTTAAAATCACAGTTTTATATTTTACAATTTTATCCACGAAGTCAAGTATCAATAATGTTGGAGGAAATAACAAAAAATTATGAGAATGGTGTTAGATAATGATTACTCACCCTTTCTTTTGAAACAAATTAAGAAAGAAGATTACGCACTAACTTATGATATGTGCAGTAAGAATGATTACACAGGTTTTAAGGTTCGTATGCTCGTTTCACAAGAAGTGTGGCATCCGTTGGCAGTCATTATCTATAAAGAAACTGGTGATAAAGAAATTACCATTTACTCATTTGAAGTTCATCCTGAATACAGAAATACAAATATCGGCAGAAGAATGTTGACAAAATTCAAAGAAAATGCTAATTTGATTACGCTGTGTTCACTTGTGGATGCTAAAATCTTTTATGAAAAACTTGGGTTTGAAGAACAAGAAGAAAACCGAATGATATGGAGAAGAAAACTATGACTAATTGGATGATTTTTTGGATTGTTGTAGGAATACTTAGCCTAGCTGCTATTGTATCATATACACTAATTAAACTTCGTGAACTAAATTTTAAATGTAAACACGAATGGAAACTGTGAAAGAAATAGATTTAGTGAACGATGATAATGAAAAGATCGGTAAACGATATATTCAGCAGTGTGTACATTGTGGGGATGTTAGACATATAGATTGTTGTTAAACTAAAGGAGAAAAGAATGAAGAAAACTATTTTATTTGTATTGGCTTTTGCGATGGTCGCATTTGCTGATGTTAAACTTGACTTCCTGATTTCGGCACGCCGATTGGGTTGTGAAACAGTTCAGTGGGTTGAGAATGACTATGTTTCAGGAGTGAAGTGGAAGCATTATGCTAAGGTCGCATGTAAAGAAAACCAACGCATGCCAGTTAGAATGGTTGGCTTGAAGTTTCTTGATGTAGCCACCAATTTGAAAGGCGAATACATATTTACATACGGTGAAGAATAATGGATGATTATATTTCTCAGGTAATTTTTGAATTGAATAAATGTGAACAGTTCGCACATTGGAAATACGATGATGTGTTCGCATATATCAAGGAAGAAAATCTACTTGAGAATTTAGAAGAATTTTACAGAAGGGGTTTTAGTGTTCAAGACGCAGTTGAACGATTGGATGCTATCACCTGGTGTTTCATGTGAATTTCAAAGAACGATTAGAACAATGCCGAACATTTTGTATGGTACCAGGTTGGTGGGACCCGGACACACCAGCAATAAATGAGTTAATGTTTCAAAGAACTGAAGCACTCATTCCATATATTCCAACTAATTACCATTTGAGCCCTTGCCCAGATGGTTCTTTTCAGTGGGAATGGGAAGAAAAACGAAAAAATAATATCTGGGTTGTGGTTGAAGTTTATGAAACATATTATAGACTGACAAGAGAAGATGGTATTGAACACGAAGAAACAGATTTAAATAAATTTATTCAAATTCTAAAAACCTATTTACCACATAAGTTTCCAAATGAAAAATAGTAATAAAGACAGATACGAACATAAGTTAAGAGAGTTCAATAAACGATTAAATGCTCTACCAAAGGGCATTTCTTTTGATGAATGGTTAAAGGCCAAAGATAAACTATCAAAAGAATATGGATTTACTGATGAAGACTGGTGCCATTTGTTGAAACTGTTAGGTCAGTCCAAGAATGGAAGAAAGAAACATAACACCAAAGCAATCGGTTGGAAACGAGCCGTCAAAGATAGAAAAGAAAACGAAGAAATCAAATCTGCGTTATTTGAAATTAGCCCCGAACAGGAAAGATTAAATGAAACTGGTGATTTTGAAATCCGCAGTGATGATTATTGGTTAGACGAATGGTCAGGAGATAATTACTCAGATTATCTTGATTATGTAAACGAAAGTTTACAAAACTCTGTTGACAAGGACGAATAATTTTACTATATTATAGTTATCAACCACTATATAAAGGAGATAACTATGGAAATTTATATCATTCTCGCAATCGTAGCCGTTGTTTATGTTGCTAATCGTTATCGTAAGGCAAAGCAACATCATGACCGAATGAAGCAGAAAATCCAAGAAATGCGAGATAAGAATATACCAGGAGCAGAACAAATGTGGAAATCATTTGGTTTTGATAAAGAGGAATAATGAACACAGTAGAAATAGAATCACAAAGTATTGAATTTGTATTTGAAAATTGTGAAACCATTCATATAGATGTTTGTGCTATTGAAAATCTATATTTTGAAACTGGTGGAGAAAGATTTTCATTTGACTCACACAGAAAGAACTTAATGAAATCTATCATTATGACTGATTTCTATATCAAATTGGATTTAACAAATCCAAAACATTTCTACCATACGAACCGAATGAAAGACGATAATCTTACAACCGAACAAGATGGAGAACAATGTATAAATCGTTTGATACACAGTGATGATATTTGCCACTGCTATATTAACGATGTTTGTTATCATGTTCCAGCGGTTGAAGATTACAAACAATGTAAAATTTGTGGGTCTGATGAAACATACCCCATTTGGAGAAACAAAATCCAAACAAACGAACTCAAAACTTCCAAAGATGGTAAACAAATTCTTATTATCAAAATGAAGAAGGATAACTCATGTTCACAAACAGAATCATCAAATCAAACTTAGCCATTGACAGTATTAGACAAAAAATTGAATCGTTAGATTTGCCATACAAAGACATTGGTTATGAGAATTGGGATTACGAAAATAATAAACCAACTCCAATGCCAGCTTGTTATACGTTCCGTTTCAATAATTGTTATTATGTTCATATTGACTTAATGAAAGAAAAATATGGATATGAAGACCCCGATAATTTTGGAACAGACGAGTATTTGACTTGGACTGATGACATTGGCGAAATTAAATTTAAGATTGACGCTGTAGCGAAGGAATACTATGGATATACAGAACAAGACGAAAGTTGAATACCCAGTTCACCACGAAGATATTGAAATTCATCCACGCGGTGCGAACATTAAGAAATGTGAACTGTGTGAAGAACACAAAAAGATTACACAGAAAGATGGAAATACTGAACAAACTTTTTGGATAGAAACTATTGAAAATTCTAGTCATTTAGTTTGTGTAAAAATACCTGGCGACCCGAGAGCCGCTATTACTTCAATTAAAATCACTAATTGCCCTTGTTGTGGGAGGAAACTATGATTAATTTGTTAAAGAAACTTGGATGGTCTGCCCTTTGTTTGGTAGCCCTTGTAGCTGTAATCAAACTCATCAGTGATGTTCAAGATATGACAGAAACTGAAGAAAGAGTAAAACCAAAAGAATTAGCGGTCATTACTCACGATACCATTGAAGTAACAAAATATGTTCACGATACTGTGTATAGGAGTTTGGATGGAACAGGTGTAGTAATTCCAAAAGATACATTATTGTACACGATTAACACACCAGATGAATTTAAGAACAAGAAGTTGTTGGTTGGTTTCCCAAAGATGGAATCAAAGAACAATGGAATGGTAATTCTACAAGGGCACGGTCCGACATTTGAAGATGTTGAGTATTTTACAGTTGGTTGTGAAGGAAAGATTTATACTGTAGACTCAAAGCCAGGATTACAATGGTGTACTGGGCATTGGGTTGTTCGTATAAAAGAAACTGCACCAGCACCATCATTGAAACCAGTACAGAAAGAAGAAGAAAAAGTCAGTTTCTCAAAAACATTATTTGATGGTATAATCTAAACATTTGTGTAAATTTTTGTTATATTCTTTGGTATGATATTAAAAGATAACGAAAATAAGGACAAAACAGAACTCTCTTTTAGACCAATCGCAGATCCAAGAGAGGGTATCTATACCAACATGGATAAAAAGGATATTGTAATCACAATAGCCCTTTATGTTATTTTATTTGCTATTATAGGTTATAATTTGTTATGAATTTAGAAGACCAAATTGACCAGTGGCGAAAAGAATACTCCGACTTTCTTTCAAAACTTGGTGAATCAAGGCGTGAACCAGTCATGACTGAAGCATGGCGAGATTGGTGTATTAAAAATAACGCAACATATTATGATGCCGCTTATGCTAAAATACCAGTTGAAGGTTATGAATATGACATAAATTATCGTAATGGTATTTTTTCTGTAAGAAAACTCAGTGCCCGAATTGATGAAAATTATAATGTTAGTATAGATTTATATGATTCAAAATCTTACGAATATACAACATATCAAGACCTTGATAATGTATTGAACGAAGAAAAGATTTTCATTAAACGAATGAATGAACTAAAAAATGTGCTACACTTACAAGGAGACTTCTAATGACAACTAATGATGCTATAAATGAATTGCTAAAACAACTAGCTGCTAATAGTGGTATTGGTGGTGGTTTTTGGGGTACATTTGATGACGATAAAGATACTGAAAAAATGAAAACAGTATGTACTGAAGAAGAATGGACTAATTTCTGTGAAGAAATGGGTCTGGAAGAAGGAGATGCCAATGAATAAGAACAAATTTAACTATTATAATTTCCAACAGGCTCTAGGGAAGAATGGCATAAACTTCTTTGATTTAGACGATAGTATGTGGAATCAAAAGAACGGTCATGTTATGCACTTTTCTTTGGGTAATTTGAAAGTTCAAGTAGAAAATATAGAAAATCGTTATTTCACAATGTACGATGTTCAGTTCACATTTGATAGTGAAGGTCATTTAAATGTTTCCTGGAATGGAGAACAGAAATACGATACACTAGACGATTTGAAGAATGGTATTAAAAATCTAAGGGCTATGTACAAGAAAATGCTTGCTTTCAGCAAGAACATTCAAGCTGATAGAGATTTCGTATGAGATGGAATTCCGAAGAACTTGAATAAGTAAAAGCAGAACTTGAAAAGAAATTTGAAGATTTAATCAAAACCAAGTATGGTGTTGACGTATCAAAACGCAACAATGAAAATGATATTTGTACAGACCAAGAATTTATAGCCTGGTGTAAGAACAATGGATGTAGAGGTTGTTCAGCATATTCCGGTACAATAGAAATTGGTGATGTTTCTATTTTAATTCGTAATGAAAAGACTATTTTTGAATGTGAAGATTTTGAATATACATTAACAAGAGAAGGTTTCTTTCCAAAAAAGACATTATCAAAGTATTTCCATTCATTTGAAGCATTAGAAAAACATTTGAATTCTTTGAAGTTATTTGCGAAACGAGTAGCAGAAATGAAAAATGTGTATAATACACAAGAGGATTTTGTATGAAAAAGAAATTGTTTATTTCTCAGCCAATGAGTAACATTCCTGAAGATAAAATCTTGAAACAAAGAAAAGAAGCTAAGGAATACATTGAAACTATTTACCCAGATTACACGATTGAAGTAATTGATTCTTTTCAACAGACTGGCAATACAAATTATAATGCAGCTAGTGCTGTGAATATGTTGGGTAGTGCTATTTCTAAAATGGCAGACGCAGATATTATCTATTTCGCACCTGGTTGGAAGGATTCCAAGGGGTGTCAGGTAGAAAATGAAGTTGCCCGCAGATGGTTAGAAGATACTGGGGTAGAACTCATTGAAGATGGTATGGAGAAAGTAGAATTATCCTTGACACAAGCTGAATGGGATATGTTGAAAGAAAAAGCAAATGAAGAGGGTGTTTCTATTCACAAATACATAAATATGAAACTATCCCAAGCAGTTGAAAATGGAACATTAGAAGAAATTTTGAAAAATGGAATTAACGATAATTCAAAATAAAGAATTTATTTGCCATTGGCCTGGTTGTTCTGTAAAGACTACTGACCGAAACCAAATTGAATTTCACCATATCGTCCCGAGAGAATTGGGTAATAGATTGAACTGCCATGTAACATTATCTTTTTGCCCAACACACCATAGAATGATATGGCACCCGGAATGTAAGAATGGACCGCATAGCCGAAATAGTCCAAACAAACTACAAATCTTAAATATATACCCTGTAGCACCTGAAGGCTACGCAGTAGAATATAAAGATTTTAATGATAAAACATTTTTTGAATGTTTTGAAGGAACATACGCAAATCATATAGACGAGGACGAAGATGAACGATACAACAACAGATTTGTCGGCACAAACAGATAATTACTATGTAGATACCAGCAACAGCCTTAACAGCACTAGCCGGTATTGTAATAACCACATCAACACCATTAGTTCATAGAACCTGTGGTTATTTGCTAGGTGGTTTAGGTCAGCAATCAAGTGATAACCAAGAAGAAAAAGAACCATTGTGTACTCAGGAAGAATGGGATGAATTTGTTCAAGAAATGGGTTTAGAAAAAGAAGAACCTATGCGTTATTACGATGTAAACAACAATGCTACATGGACAGCTACCAATAGCATAACAGTATCAGGTTAATAATATGGCTACAAGTGGAAACGCAAGTATAAATTCAAATTTAACAAGTGGAAGCAATTTAACAAGTTATAATGGATATGTTAGTGTTGGTGGAACATTAGGAACTATATCTCCTTCAACAGGTATTTGGGCAACTAATTTCTATGCCCACGATGTATATAAAATACAGATTGGTAATTGCAAACTGAGTATTACCAATTATCAAAACAAAACACTATTAGCCGATAGTATTTCATTTAGTTTCAAGACTACTGCTACTGGTGTGAAACTAGATGTGACTGGAAACTACGAAACTATATCTTTTAATTCTTTACAAGAACTGAAAGAATATATTGTTAGAGTTAAAGCCACATACTTGAAAGCAAAAGAAATGGAAAAGCAGCTTAATATAATGGGAGATTTTACATAAATGGTAGCATTTTGTATTGGATTAATTATAGTCAGTTTATTGCTACTATATCCATTACTGAAAGATGGTACATTTGATTCTGTTAGCTGTTTGGGTGTAGTTGGTGTTATTGCAACTGTATTTTTTGCGATACTAACAATAATTACTAAGTTTAGCAATTAACAAAATAATTAAATGGGTAGTTTACTAACTGCCCATTTTTGATTATATTTTGGGCAAAACTAAAGGAGATTTTATGGATGACTATAAACCAATTATAACCCAGGAAGAATGGGAACAGTTTGTTCAAGAATTTGGATTGGAATTAGCAGTAGATAAAACTGATGATGCTGAAGATTTCTTCCGCAGATTAGGAGGATTTTAAGGAGGCAACTGGTAATGCCAATTAAACGAACAGAAAACGCATTTTATAAACTGGATAAAGATTTGAACATTTCAGTTAAATACTTTGATAATAAAATTCTAATTTTTCCATTAGAATTAAATTTCAAACCTGCCAACAAAAGAAACACTCATTTGGATGCAAGTATTTACCATTCGTATGAACCAGTTGAGTTTGACCAGTTGGATGATGCTCGTAAATACCTGAAGAGTTTAATCAAAACATATAAGCAGTATAAAGAAATTATAAAATTCCAAAAAGCATCTGAAGATTTTCATTAAGGAGAATAAATGTTTTACTTTTTATTACCATTGTTTTTAGTCGGTGTAGCAGTTGTTTTAGCAACTACTATTCATAGTGAAAACAAATTAGCAGAAAACCCATTTCGTGTAGCACAGCTCGGAAATGGAGATTGGGTTGTTCAGCAATGGTCAGTAGTTCATTCTTCATATTACGATGATGGAACTACCCGTAATCAATATGATTGGGTGACAATCTATACTGGAACTGACCAAGATGACGCTGTTCTTCAGTACAAAATCTATTTGAAAGAAAAGAGAAAGGCTACTGCTGAACAGTTGGAAAAAGAAAGACAAGAAGAACAAACAAAGAAAGAAATTGAAGAATCACAGAAAGTGGTTAAGATACTAAAAATAAAGGAGTAAACTATGAAATTTCTCAAACTATTTCTACTAGAAATCGGAATTTTTATGTGGTTCATTGGTTGGTATCATTTCGGGACTACCATTGAGAATTTTTGGTTAAGACTAATCCCCAATTACATAGCCATTTTACCGGTTCATATCTTCCTTTATGACGGTTTGTATAATAAAATTTACAAAGAAAAGCAAAAGTAGCCATTTGTAAACATTATTTTACACAGTTTTATACGAAATCCATTGACAACAATGGATTTTTTTGCTATATTACTATATGTAAACAAGAAACAACGAGGTAACAATGGCTGTTAGAACATACACGATTGACAAACTCAATGCTAACATTTCTGCCGCTAAATGTGAATATGAAGATTACATTTTCAATCTTGGTGTGGATGGAAGAACTATCAAGGTGAATGTTCACAATAAGAATAACCATTGTGAAAAGGTTGCGACATTTAAGTTTGAACTCGCAATTTGCGTAAATACAATGATGCGTGATTGTGATATGGTTGGAACTCATTTGTTCTACGATGGTGTTATTTTTGAAAACGAAAACAACACTGAAGAAGAAAAAGAATCTGTAAAGCAGATTAACGAAATCTTTACAAACTACTAATCAAAGGAGATAACTAAATATGAAGAAATTCATTCTACTCGCAGTATTCGCTATCGCTCTCACCATGACTGGTTGTAATGGTTGTACGATGATGGCAAAGAACCTTGAATCCAACTACTCCGAACTTCACCGAGATGTTGTGGTTCTCAATGCGTTCACTGGTGATACATTGTTTGCTTACAGTGGTCCTTGCTATTTCAATACTGCCGAACACTCAAACGATGTTTCCATTATCTATTCTGTAAATGGTCGCAAGATGAAGGCAGATTTTGTGGGTAGCGGTTTCGTATTTAAGGCAGTGGAAAAGTAAATGAATCAAAATAACGATAATGGTGGTTGTGGTTGTTTATTACTGCTAGTATTATTCATACTGGCATGTAATGGAACGATTAGCCCCGGAATCTTCGCCCTGCTTGTTATTCTCTATCTATTATTTGGGTAATTATGAAATTTTATTTTATTAGACATTGGCGAACCAAATTTAATCTTACTGGAACGATGGTCAAGAATTACGATGATGCTGACATCATTGAAGATTATCCGACCGATTGGGAAGAAATGGTTGGTAAATTCATTCCGAACCGCGATTACATTCTTACATCACCAGTTAAGAGATGTATTCAAACCTGTAATCTGTTGTTCAAGAAAGACCCAACTGGTACACTAAAAGATTTTGGTGAATTTGATTGTTCCGGTATTGGTAAACGCAAATTTTGGGAAATGACAGAAAAGCAGTTCCAAAAGTATGTTCCACTTACTGCACAAGATATGGAAAATCGTGCCCACGCAATTTTCCAGGTATTGCCAAACTATCTTGAAATGGAAAAGATTACTGATTGTGTGGTTGTTTCTCATGGGATGCTCATTAGATACCTCTATCACTATCTAACTGGCAATAAAGAAATCACCCCATTCAAGGTTATCAATTCCGAAGGATTTACATTCTCTAATTTGGATTTGTTGGTTTACGATACCACTACAAAAGAAATTGAGGTACACCGATATGAAGAACCAATTAGTCATTTTGCAAAATAAGCAAGTTCTCGCTTGAACAAATTGACTAACTAACCCATTGACATTTTAAACTTTATTTTCTATAATTGAACTATGAACTATGTGAAACTATATAAGAACTTTGTTAAGAAATGTAAAAACGAGGACCGAAAGACCAATGACCCCCGGTTTACAGTTCACCACATTCTTTGTAGAAGTATGGGTGGTTTAGACACAGAAGATAACAGAGTTCTAATGACACCAAAAGAACACTATATAGCACATAGGATTTTGGCACGAACATACAAAAAGAAACATCCTGAAATATGGTTTCTTTTGGATAAATTTTCTAATGGTATGAAAGGTCCTGATAGTCCGAAATACTCAAATTTCAATTTCTATTTGAACCAAATCGTATCATTTAAGAAAAATGGCAAACCCAATAATTTTGATGTGTATGTGAAGGTTTTTAAAGACGAACTGCATCATTTAATGGATTTACCCATTGACAAAACAATGCTTGTAAACAAACTAACTAACTTTATAACAAAATAAAACACTCAACCAAAAAGGAAAAATAAAACTATGAGTACAAAAGCAAAGGTAACTCTCATTCTCGCGGCAATCATTCTTATTGCTTCCGCATTCTTCGCAACGTCTATCGTTGGTTATAACGATGAAACGCAGCTTCTCGTAAAGCAGTCACCAACTGGTGCAATGAGTTGTATTGACCACTCTGGTTTCTACTTCAAGGGTTTCGCAAAGATTTTCTCTTATGACCGCACGAAGGACTTCTATTTCAACTCTTCCACTGAAAAGGTCAAGGGAGAAGGTTGGGAAGGCGATGATAGTGATGAAGATGACATCAGCGTCACTCTATCACGAAATGCTAACGCAGCTATCTCCGGGTATCTCAAGTACCAGCTCCCAACAGATTGCGAGGAATTGATTAAGATTCATCGTGAGCAGCGCTCCGATAAGAAGGTAAAGCATGAACTTGTACGAAATTCTGTTCTCTCCGCAGTACGAAAGACTGCTCCATTGTTCACCGCTGAAGAGGCGAAGGTAACGAAGATTGCTGAGTTCCGCCGTCTCGCTGAAGATATGCTTACTGATGGTGAATACGCAACAACCATTGAAGTTCTCCAGGAAAAGGCTGGTGATGACGAGGTTGACCAGAATGGTAAGATTATCAAGAGGGCAGAGGTTCAAGAATATCGTGTAACCAAGCTCAAGCTGGACAAGGATGGTAATCGTGTAATGACGAAGAAGTCCGCACTCAATCGTTATGGCATTAAGGTTCTCCAGTTTGATATTCAGAATGTGAAGCTTGATGAAAAGGCACAGAACCAGTTGGATATTGTTAAAGAACGAGAAATGCAGCGTGTAGCAAACGCAACAGCTGCTGAAACCGCAAAGCAGAAGGCTCTTACGGCAGAAGCAGAGGGTAAGGCAAAGATTGCTGAAGCAAAGGCTGCCCAGGAAGTAATCAAGATTGCCGAAGTAACCCAGGCCGAAAAGGAACGTGATGTAGCAATTCTTAACGCAGAACGAGAAAAGGAAGTTGCTCGCCTAGAAGCTCTCAAGGCTCTTGAAGTAGCAAAGAAGATTAAGGCTGAGGGTGAGGCAGAAGCAGCCGCCAACCGAGCAAAGGTTGCCGCTGGTTTGACCCCACAGGAACGAGCTGAATGGGAATATAAGACGAAGGTTGGTGTTGCTGAAGCATTGGCAAAGTCCACTCACCCACTCGTTCCTGAAATCATGATGTCCGGCGACTCTAAGGGTGGTGCTGGAAATGCTATGGATGCTGTTGGTCTTAACATGCTAATGGATTTGACTAACAAACTCTCTAACAAGTGAGACAGAAAGCCAGTAGTGAGAACTACTGTGACAAATACAAATTCAATGCCATCTAATCCTAGTGCTATGGTTTTGAAGAATCCTTCAAATGCTATGGTGTTTAGATAAACGAATTTGGGGAATCCTAGATGGCGAGGGTTCCCCTTTTTATTTGGAGATTTTATGATTGAAGCACTAAAAGATTGGAAAGTAATTACACTAATGATTTTTATATTTTGTGGTTTTGCCGTTTCATATTATGGAATGAATGATGTGGGTGCTAGAATCGTTAAAAATCAAAATGAACTTTATAAGGCCCAAAAGATTGTAAAGCCAGCAGAAAAAGAAATCGTAAAAGAAATTGTTCACGATACAGTTTATATCAAGACAGATAATTTTAGTTTTAATTCTACAGGAATGATTGTTGTAGAAAATAATAAGAGAAAACCATTTATGGTTCAAATTGATTTCTTTGATTTGAAAGCAGCTTATGAAATTGAAGGAATTACGAATTATAAGATTTTGTGTGATGGCTCATTATATGACCATGAATTAGATGGTGGAATCTCAGTTAAAGATTGTAATGGAAATTGGATATTCATCGTAAAGGGAAGTAGGACTTTTAGTGGCGACAATTAAACGAGAAGAAGGTTTCAAACTCGGTCAACCAAGACCTTCTACAATGAATAACAGAGTTTATGACTACGATGTTATTATAAAATTATTACAAAATCAGGCCGATTTGAATGAAGGGAAAACCAATTCAAAACAACCACAAAAACAACATTGGAGATTAAACCCCAAGAAAGAAAGGAGAGTAAAGAAAAAATGAAGAAACTGGTATTATTCATTCTGTTATGTGGTGTTGCTTATGCTGCCACATTTAGTGAACTGGAGCGGCGTGTTTTTGAACTAGAACAACAGGTCGCAAAACTCACAATCAAAGTACTTGACAAGGAAATGGCTAAGGAGAGCCCGATTTTAAATGCGACTATTGACACCAACAGCTACACATCTGGTCTCCTTGACGAAAGTACTGACGAAAGTGACGAAGATGATGAAGAGGTTGAGATTGAGTATGTAGTTGACGAAAAAACATACGAATTGATGACTAAATACTGTGTTGATAAATGTACTGAAGAATATAACAAATCCTGGCATCCTAGTGTGGAAGCAGCTCACCAGTGTATGGATAATTGTATGAGGTTCTAATATGAAAAAGGGATTTACTTTAATTGAACTAATGGTAGTTATCGTTATTATGGGCATTTTAGCAGCCGTAGCAGTTCCAAAACTCTTTTCATTGAAATGTATGAGTGATTTGGATAGATGCGAAGTTAATGACCCGGAAACCTACAACAGAGTTTGTTTGGGTGATAGAACTAATTGGTCTTATGAACATGCTAAAGCATGTGATGAACATTTTAACAAGAAACATCCAAAGAAGAAAGAAACACCAGTAGTAACTGAAACCAAAGTTGACACTGTTTATATTGTGAAACACGATACAGTTTACATTGGTAATGGAATACAAACAATGGATGATTGTATTAAACAGTGTAAAGAAAAGCATAATGCTGAAAGTTTAATCAAATTCTGTATCAAAGAACAATGTTTAAAGGACTAGAACTATGACAAAATACATTATTCTTTTTATCTGCAGTAATGGCATTTGCTTGTGGTTATGAATGTGAATCCCGCAAGATTAATGCTCTTGAACGGATTGCTGATGCATTAGAAAAAATGAATCGTAACTGTGATACTAAAACAGTTGAAATTCCAGTTTATGTTCCGAAAGAACCAACTATCAAGAAAACATATCAATCAAAAGTTAATGGCAGGTCTTTAAAAGCAGTTCCAACCATTGATACAGAATGTATTGATGAATGTATGATGGAATATCCGCCTTCAAGACGAACTGATTGTATTGAAACCAAATGTGGAGGTAGTGATGACTAAATACATAATTTTGTTAGTATTCTTCGGTTCTGTATTTGCTAATGCTTGTGATTACGATTGTAAAGCACAGTTAAGACGAATCGCAGATGCTCTTGAAATCATTGCTGGTAATATGGGAAACAAACCAACACCAAAAGTACCTGAACCAAAGAAAACTCAAACTGAAGCAACAGTTGTAGCAGATAATTGGGGTAAGAATTTAAACCATTTGAATTTTGAACCACGAAACACTGAACCAACTGAGTTTGTATTTGATGATTTTGAAGTAGAAGATTCTTGTGAAGATAAATGTAAGAAAAAGAATTATAGTGATTATACAAGAAATATGTGTATAAAGAACAACTGTGGGGATAATGTTGACTTTTGAAGAATACGAACAAGCCTGTAAAGAATGTGGGCTAACAGTAATGGAATCTGATGTTTGGGGCCGTAGTCATTACGATTATGGTTATATGTACGAAGGATATAAGATTATATCCATACGAACCCCAGGTGGTAAATCATTTAGCAGTTATAAACTGGTAAAGAATACCCCAGTTATGGCATTTTTGCCAATGTTTGATGACCCACTCAAACAAACCTGTATGATTGCTGGTGAAGCTCTTAAAAACAGAATATACTGGTCAATGAAATATGTAAAGAATTATAAAGTTCAAGAAAAAATAAAAGAATTAGATGACGATTTTAATTAGTTGACAAATCGTCAGTAAATTACTATATTAAAAAGAAAAGGAACTACTATGAAGAAAATACTATTAACTCTAATTCTTATGTTGCTAGTCGGTTGTTGTGACGGCCCAAATAAGACACGAAATGGCGACCGTTATTACATCATCAAAATCTGTGCTATTGGTGGTGACGCCGATACATGTGTAAATTACAAAGCAAAAGACTTTAATCCTAGTGGAAACGATTTAATGATTACTACTATTGATGACCATGTGTACAGGTATAATCATGCTGGTTGGGCTTGGATAATAGAATTACGATAAAGGAATAAACTATGAAAACTATTAGACGCGGTGTATTTGAAACAAATTCTAGCACTACCCATTGTGCTTCATTCTCAAAGGATTATTCTTCTATTTCTCAGATCCCATTGAGAGATAAAAAGACATTCCCAACATTCAATGCCAATGGCGAACTAGAAGTTGAAATGAACATTTATTGGGATATGGAAGTCTGTAATGGTGATATAGATTTGGATTCAGTTGATACCATTATTAAGTATCTCGCAGCTCACGCAGTATTTTCTAGTGAAGAAATTAAGTATGGTAGAAAGAACCACGAAATCAAATGTAATTTTGACAAAAACCATACTGACTTTTTGAATGATTTGATTACCGCATATAAGAAGATTGGATTAACACCACCAAAGGATGTTAAGTATTATTTTCTTGATGTGAACGATAACAAGATTTACATTACAAAAGATAATTTACACCATTGGATTTATGCCGAAGGTGTTGACCCTTGGTATGACAGTCGCTCAGATTGGGTAAAGTATGAAAAGAATATGAAGAAGAAATACCCAAATGAAACTTTGCCTTATGCTAAAACTTATTTTGGAATGTGTGGTAATGATTTGCTATCACATAGTTATGCTCAGGCAACTGATTATTACGAAAACTATGTGAATGTTTATAATTGGGATGAAAACACAGAAGAAAGTGAAGAAACTGGTATTACTACAATAGATATGTTGACCAGAGAAATCTCATTGAATTTCTACCACACCTAAGGAGAAATTATGGATAACAGAATTATACAAGACATGCCTGAAATTTATGAAAAAGCAAAACCATACATTGATTATTTGGAATCATTGGGTTTTAAGACCAAGCATAATATGATGTATTTCAGTGCTGGTAATGAAGATAACTACGAATACTTCAATGCGTGGATGTATCCTGGTTCAAAAGAAGATGATTTGGTTGTTGACCTTGTTAGTTTTACAGGTGAACTAAAACTTGAAGTTTACAAGTATAGAATTATAAAAACACCAAAGAATTATTATGTTCGTGAAGGTGATAAAAATTATCCATTCATAATGACAAATGCTAGAAAAGATGATGCTTGGGAATCAAAGATTGTAGATAATCTAAAAGATTTCAAGAAAGAAGTGGGTAATTATCTTAAAACATTGAAAACTTATAAAGAAAAGGTGAAACATTATGAACTGGAAAAAGATTTTACCTAGTCCAAACCCCTGGTATGAATACCGGAATGGTAATCACATTGTTAAGTTGTATAGTGATGGAACAAAAGTAAAAGAAACCATTGACCCAAACGATGACCATTTCACTTATGAATTTCCTGAATCGTTTGATTTAAAGATTACTGACTATTGTGATGCCGGTTGTGCTTATTGCCACGAAAATTCTACCACAAAGGGTAAACACGCCGATTTGAATAAACTATTACCAATGCTTGACACAATTAAGCCAGGTGTTGAAATTGCTATCGGTGGTGGTGATGCTACTTCTCACCCACAGATACATTGGTTTATTAATGAATGTAGAAAACGCGGTATTGTTCCTAACATTACAGTTAATCAAAAGCATTTAAAGAAATCTTTTGAATTTTTGAATGCCTGTATGGTAAATAACTATATCGGTGGTGTTGGTATTTCATTAACTGACTCTACAAAAAGCGAAGATTTTACAAGAATTGCTAGATTGGGTCAGCATGTAGTAATCCACACGATTGCTGGTATTTTAAAGCCCGAAGATTACAAGAGATTGTTTGGAAAAAAGGTTCTTATTCTCGGATATAAGAATATCCGCAGAGGGAATGATAATCTAACCAAACACTCAGATGAAATCAAAGCAAACATTGAACAATTAAGAAAAGATTTACCAATGCTTGAAAGAAAATGTAAACTTCTTTCTTTTGATTGCCTTGGTATGGAACAATTACATCCAAAAGAAACATTGGGTATGCCAGATGATAAATTCAAATTGATTTATCAGGGTCATGACTACGATATGTTTGATAAGGACGGAAATATCACAGTATCTACAATGTTTGTGGATGCGGTTCAAATGAAAGTATCTAGGTCTTCTACAAGTGCTATGGATAAAAGATATTCATTCACTGGAAATGAAGATGTTAGAGAATTATTAGCCAAATCTTGTGAAGGTTATTAATGTTTGAAGGTGATGTAACTGAATATTTCACACAAATTGAATCAAATGTGTATAAATGCTTTGATTGGAGAAAAGATAGTAAAGAAGCATGTGAAATGTTCAGTACAATGTTTTACAGAATGAGAAACCTTTACAAGGTTGGTGAATTTGATATTTTAATGAAATTATTTGACTGTTTTGACCCGTTTATGAATTGGGAAGATGGTGTTATATGGAGATTACTGAAACTTATTAGATATGCTCCTTGGAATCAATACTATTATGCCAATATGAGTGATGAAGATTTAAGAAATTTGTGCGACAAACATATTAAATTGTTCAAAAACGAATTACAAGTTAAACTTCTTGAAGGAGATTTTAAATGAGTTTTCCGAGAGGTAAAAATAATGGTATAATGGTTATGTTATCCGCATTTGAATTTGTTGCTGCTATTAAAAAGCATGATGAATTAAAATGGATATTGCAGTTTGACGAAGAATCTAAGGAAATGAAAGATTTTTTGAGATTAATAAAAAGAATACGAAAACTGTATGTTGATAACATTTCAATGGATAAAGCAGTTGAGTTATTCCCAACTTATGAATTTAATACTGCGTTTCCTTGGGGTTATTGTAATGAGATTGCTTATATAATAATGGCACAATTAAAATATAAACCTTGGAATCAGTATTACTATTCACACATGAATAACGAGCGATTAACCCAAATGATTGATTGGGCATACAAAGAATACAGAAAAAGAGCTTTGGAAGAATCAATTACTCAGGATTTTCAGTAAAATAATTTGTAGAGAAACCCATTGACAATAGAATTGTAAAAACTATATTTAAACAAAACAAAAGAGGATATAATGAAACTAGATTTAAATTTAACCACAGCATTTACACTCCGTAAACGCATTAAGGAACTTCTTAACAAGATTAACTCTCAAATGATTTATGCTCAATATGTAGTTGAGCCAGAACGCAAGGAAGAAATCCTTGAAGCATTTGAAACCAACGATGTTGAAGGTTCATACAAACTTTTAACCGATTTGATGGAAGCAAATCGTGAACTTTCCGATTTGATTGATAGTCAAAATTTGGAAGGTAAGAAAATTCTTAATGGTTTGAACAAAGTAAATGCTCAAATCACTGTTGTACAACAGATTGAAAACAAATTAAAAGCCAATCGTACTTCCAAATCCCGTAACCCTGTAACCGGTAACTGGGAAGTAGCCACATTGGAAAAGATTACTGACTTTGATGCTACCAAGGAATTGGAAACATTGAAGCAGAAGAAGGTTCGTCTTGAAGATGAACTATCAAAGATTAATTCTCAGGCAAAGTTCACATTTGACCTGAATGACACAATTTATACCCGTATCTACGGTGAATAATTGACTGAGTTGTTGGAATAATTTGTTGGTGGCTTTTTCGTACAAATCTTGCAAAGATGTTTTTTACGGCTTTAAGCGAAAAGGGGCTTCTAGAGGTAAAATTGAGTGAGTAACCACGATATTTTAGTTGCCGAAGGATGTTTCGTGATAGTTTGTACAAAAATCCAAAATTATGAAGAAGTTTGTTCTTCTAAAATTGCAAAAGTAACATTTCTCTAATGAGTTTATTTCAATTATCCAATGACATTTATTAAAAAGAAACGAAATAAGAATTACGATGGTTTTATCACAGTTTCTTTGAAAAAAGTCTTTTTAAATTTAACTAATAACAAAGGAAAACAAAATGATAGTAAAAGCAAATGTTGTTTATAAAGATGGTAAGCGCGGTAACGAATGGTTCCTGGTACGCTTTGACCATACCCCAGTAAAAGAAGTAACCAAGAAGAAACGCAGAACTGGTTTGTGTAGTATCTTCTATTTGACAGATGATGAATCCTATAAGGGTGGTGAAGATTTTGCTTCACGAATCTGTGGTGAAAAGAAGAAGTTCTTTGTAACTGATGCGAAAATTGAGTGTTCCGCAAAGGATAATTATGTAAAAGCATTTGCCCGTAATGTAACTATGAAGAAAGCCATTCAAAAGATTATGGAAATGCAGTCCGAAAATCGTCTAGACTGGGATTTCTCTTTTGATAATGAAACCTTCAAGTCATTCATTACTACATTGAATAAGCAGCACCCACATGGCAACGAAACTGCTATGAAGCTCATTCAAAATTCTTCTTATCGTGCCAAAAAGAAGTAATGTAAACAAAAATTTACAGACTCCCCCAAAAAATCCATTGACAAAGTCAGTGGATTTTTCTATATTATGGTAGAGGTAGCAATATGAAACGAAGTACTTTTGAAAAATATGTAACGGAATACTGTGAAGATTTGGCAATTAAGCAAAATGCCCATCAATACAAGCGTTGCCGACATGCCTGCGTTTTGACCTATAACGATGCCATCATATCCAGTGGGGTGAACTCAAATCTGTTTAACGATTTCACCAAACAATACAACGATTTGAAGGCATTACACGCAGAACCGGTCGCAATTATGAGAGCGATGAAACACCACAGCAGAATTATCCATAAATGTGAATTGTGGGTATGCCGAAACAATGCTATTTCAAAAGAATCTCGCCCGTGCCCTATGTGTATGCGAATTATTAAGAATTTTGGAATTAAACGAATCCATTATACCACTGGTGGTGGTGAATGGAAAGAAGAAGAACTAAAGGAGAAATAATGTATATTGAATATGAAGATAAATACAGTCCCCAGTTGGAAAAACTCCAGCAGAAAATCAATGAAACTAAAATGGGCGAAATTCAAACTCTTCAGTTTCGTCAGTTTGGTACAATGGAAAATGAAAAAGACGAACAGATTGCTGGTGCGTTAGATTTTTTCGTTGAAAATTGTGAAAATTTTGCTGAGAATTATCTTTATAATTCAAACCATGTAACATTGAAAGACATAGTTTGTTCTTTCTTTGTAGATAATGCCGGTAAGGGTGTAGATGGTTCAAATCCCTATGTGTATGAAGTTGGCTATTATACAATGTGGAATAGTGATAGCGAATGTGAAGAAAAGACAATTCAGTTAACTGTTGAAGATGTTCTTGAATTTGCTCTAAAACAGAAATATGTTGTTTTTGATACTGATTGCTAAGGAGAAATAAATGGCAGCTGCTACCCCAGAACTAAAAGCAAGATTTAAAGAACTCGGTATCTTTAATGGAACATGGTCAGATGGTGTTGAATCATTTGAAGTCGGAAAGGGTGGTTATTTTAATATACACTCAATTAAGATTACACGATTTAAAGAAGATGATGGAAAATGGCGAAAAATGGTTCAATATAAGCCAACTCGCTGGCACGGGAAATATGGCGGTGGTGGATATACCAACCAGTTTGAATATGACCAGTCCCTAGAAAAATTTAACGATGTTTGGGAACAGTTTATGCTTGGTTATAAGGAATACAAGCAACTAAAACAAGAAAATTCTGTAAACAGAGATTTTGGAGAATAACTATGGCTAAACTAGATAAAGCAAAAGAAGAACTCAAAAACCATTTGAAAGAACTAAATGTAAAAAATGGTAAATGGGAAGCTCCCGATGGTGATATTTACTATGTTTGCCATCAGGGAAAATTTTATATTCATACCATTCAAATTACCCGAGTCCCAGATGTATATGATGCTGAAAGACCGTGGGATTTTAAGGGAACTGAATGGGATTGGATGAAGAAAGAAGGTTTAGATATTAGAGGGTCTAAACGAGAAGTTTGTTATGACAGAATTAAAGATGACGAAGGACGAAATCTTTATTGGATTGAATACTCAAACATTGAAGAATTTGATATTTTGTTTGACCAGTTCTTGTTAGGATATAAAGAATACCGAGCCCTCGTTCAAAAAGAAGCCATTAACAAAGATTTTGATTAAGGAGAAAAAATGGGAAAGAATAAAACCATTTCAAAAACAAATGAAGAAATCACTAGCCAATGGATTACAAATGCTATCAATTATCTTGTTAAACTAGCTGAAAAGAAAGATAGCAACTATTCTGCTGGTTTTGAATCCGATTGTTATGACGGCCGTTCATTCCACTACAAGATTGATGGAAATGGACTAAACAAGGGATTGTATAAGTGGTGTGCTATCAATTATCGTGGCAGATTGGTATTCTATTTCAAGATTGACAATATGGCTACATTTTTCAAATCCAAGTACACAACTGACCCACCAGCATATTCATTTGTAATTGAAGATTGTAAGAACGAAAATATCTCTAAGGAAGATAAGGTCAAATTGGAAACAATGTATAATGAAATGTGTTCTAAAGTAGCAGGTTTGAATGAACATGTTATCAAGGCACTAACTCAATGTGAACAGGAATTTGACATTAACATTGATACAGAAACAATGTTTGCCTCATTCCCGGCAAAAGAAACAAAGGAAGAAACTACTAATGATTAATTTTACTAACGAAAATGTTTTTTTGGTAAGCGACACTCATTTTAACCATAATAAGTTGGTTAGAAGTTGTAAGGACCATTTTGAACAATTTCGTAAGTATGAAACCACAGCAGAAATGGATAAAGATGTTATTGAAATGTGGAACAAGACCATTACTGACAATGACATTGTAATCTTTTTGGGTGATTTTATGTTGTGTGTTCCTGGTGACCACAGATATAAGAATGTTTTCCATTCATATTTTGACAAGTTGAATAAGGGAAAGCAGTTCATTTGGGTTATGGGAAATCATGACGAAAAGCTCCACCAACGAATTCCTGAGATTGAAATGGTTGACAAACTCCAGTTCGTTAGGGGAGATAAAATCTATTATGTTCAGCATTACGATTATGGTGAAGTCCACGATTTAATGCCAGATGTAATTGACCCAAATGTGGTGTTTGTTCACGGGCATACTCATGCTGATACCAAACTCTCACGATTTGATTATAATGACAAGAGTTATATTCAAAACTGTGTTTGTTGGGATGCATGGTATAGACCAGTAAATGTTAATGAGCTGGAGAAATGTGAGTAAAGTCATAAATACATTATGATTGACCCACAAATGTATCTTGACATAGCAGCTAATAACATTGACCCAATGGTTTTTGAATTTGACGATTTGGGTGATGGTCCTGGCCCTATGCTTGGTGGAATGGGAGTGAAAATCACTGGGACTTATAACGGACAACCATTTAGTGTAAACCGTGGTCCTTGTATTCGCTACCAACAAATGAAAACTGCCGAAGAAATAGAGGCAGAAAGACAAGCCGAGATAGAAGCAGAACAAGCAAGAATTAAATTAGAATATGAAAGATGGACTAACATATTCCAGTCTAACCATTATACAACTGATTTGAATTTCATTTTTGGAAAATTGAATAAAGAACAGTTGAAATGGGTAAAACATATTCTTGATACTGACGAAGATGCGACATATATTTACGCAGGTTCAAAAGATAGAAGTGAGTTTTTGAGTATAAACGATGTTTGTGCCCATGTGACAAAATCTAAAATTAAGAATGGTAAACTTGAATGTGAAATAGAATTTGATTTTACCGACCCTGGTGTAAAATTATTCCGAAACTTACAGAATGGTTTTAAACCAAAACTAAATCTAAACACAGTTTTAGATTATGACCTTAAAAATCCAACTTTACAAAACTTAAAATTCATTTGTTTGGAGTTTCTATGATAATTAAACGGAACGAATTTACTTCACTTATTGAAAATGGTATAACCAAAGAAGAAAAGAAGTTGCTCAATAATGTGGCTGGTTTAAGGCCACATTTTGTTGTTTTATTATCCTTGCTAGTAGATTATTGGTGTGAATCGTGGGTAAATTACACGAACCATCAAGAACCCAGTATTCAAGTTTCAATAGAACCATTTATTCCTGAAAACATTAAGCAGTATTATACTGACTCGTCTGTAAATGGTAAATATCATAAACTCAGATTTAATTTCTCCAAAGTACCACTAGATTTAATTCAACAGTATTGTACAGAATTACGCAAAAATATGTTCCAGTATATAACGGAGCATAATGATGCAGTAAATTGGGATGAAATCTATTTACACAAAATCATTGAAAATATACTTAGAATTACTAAATTGAATATAGATGATTTTTCGTAATTTAATAAACAAACTTAAAAAAGAAACAAAACCCAAAAAGATGAATTTGGGTGTTCGTATTGTTGAGTTAGCCCGAGAACTAAACTGCTTATATGTTAATGAACGAAACCAAATTGGCATTACATCAGGTATTATTTATTTCAGTAATAACCCATATATTCCAACTAAATCATTGATGTTTAATGTTATGAAAAGTTTTTATGCTGTTATTGGATATGTTGAAAATGAAAAACAATACAAACTGATTTTTAAGAATTTTTATCGTTGTCCTGAAGAAAAAATGACTACTGAACGATATTTTACAGATTATGAAGAATTTAAACAAGAATATATCAAATGCTTAAATGATTATCATAAGTATTTGGAAGATTACTATTTAAATGAGATTGAACAGGATTTCAAATGACTAAAACAAAACAAGAATTTGATAATCTATTACATAAATCCCATAAATGGGGTAAAGTCTATATTGGCTTTTGCTCAGTTGAGTATTGTAAAGAAATAAAAAGATATGAAAACATTTTAACATATATTTTAGTAACAGAGAATACTGTTGAATTTTCATGTCAATTAGTTGGTGCTGTAAATAGAAAGGTTTTAATTGAAAGAAAATTCAAATTTGAAAACATACCAAATAATAATTTCATTGATTGGACTCTTTCACAAGCACGAATTACATTTATGAAAGGGTTAGAAAAATTTAATCTTAATCTTATAGAACAGGATTTTGTATGAGTAAACACAAACAAATTAGAAAATTCCCATTAGAAAACAACTATTCAAAGAAAGATGTTGAAAAACTAATTAAAGCAGCAGGGTTTATTCCTGACGATATGTATGATGATGGTTGGGTTATTCCAAATGGAATTGGCGACTCATACCATGACCAGGTATTTCAAGTTGGAACAAAATATATGATTGTTTCTACTGGATATGAAATTGAGACTGACATTAAAGGCGGTTCATATATTTCATTTGCTGCTCATGAAGGTTCAAAAATTACATACAAATTACTACCTGAAGATATGTTAAAAGACCTTATTAACAGAGCTTGGAAAATGTATAAAGACGCATTGATTGATTTGAATTAAGTAAAAGCAAGTAAGGATTTTTAAATGAAACCGAAGTTCGTAACTAACATAACAAAGAAAGAAGTGGCGAAACTTTTGAAGAAACGCGGTTTCGTAGCCTATAATGGAAATGATGACTGGTGTATTCCATCAGATTATGTTGATTATTGGCACGGCCGTTGTTTCTCAATGGGTAACAAGTATCTTTGTTATGCGGTAGATTACAGAATCAGTGAAGATAATGAAAATGTTTATGGCATTTGTATGGTTCGTGATGGTGATGCGAAAATACCATTTAAAATGATACCACTAGAAATGTTAGAAGAACTGATTGATAAAGTTTGGCAGTTGTATGAACATGCCCAAGTTCATTTAAAGAAAGCAAAAGCCAGTTTGGTAATTAGAAAAGCCCAGGAGGATTTTAAATGAAAATAGATGATGTTTTTAACAATTTAGAAAAAGATGGTTGGGATTTAAGAATCGGTGGCTATATGAAAAATGAGTACTGTATTTCCAATGAAATACATAATGGAATTGGTATTTTCATAGAAAAACCAAATGAAGACTCATTTTGTATAACATGTAAAAAATGGGAATCCATAAGTATAGAACTTTATGATAATAAACAAATTAGTTTTCGTGAATTACCAAAAAATTATGTAGAATACATTAACAACTTAGCCAGTACAATGTATAAAAAGGGTCTAATTAAATACAATTTGGAAAAGCTGGCAAAGGATTTTTAAATGATACATTTAGTTTGTTTGACAAAACCATATAATGATAACGATTTTAAACTTTGGTATAAGTGGCACAAAGCATTAGGAATTGACAAAATTCATGTATTCCATAATGATAGTGATTTGAGAATTGACCGATATATAAATCCACCTGATGAATATCAGTATATTAAGGGTTGGCCTGACCAGTGGAATCTATTCAATAAAATTCTCAATGAAAATACTTTGAAATTTGATAATCAAGACATTGTAATGTTCCTTGATGATGACGAATTTCTTTGGTATGATATGAACTTACCATTAGATGCAGCTCTAATGAAGCAGTTTAAGATGTTGGATTGTGTATTAGTACCGCAGATTTTGTTATCTACAAAAGAAATTGGTGAACAGAGAAGTAGAAGTTTAATTGAAAACTCTTTTTATCGCAGAGCTGACCTAAGTAACCAGGGAAAATGTATATTATTATATAATAAGGGAAATGAATACGATTTTACGAAAGAAGAACAGAATGAAAGAGGTCATGTTCCATTTATAAATGGTATGCGTTATTCCGATGTAGTCGGTAGTGATTGTTCTAAAACCACCTATGGATTGGTCAAGTACAACGCACCTGTGCGTTTATATCACTACCATATCAAATCATTAGACGATTGGAAACACAAACTTGCACGTGGAAGCGCTGCGAATGAAATCCAATTCTATGACGAAGATATAACAAAGAATAAATGGTATGGTGGATATGATGTTATTGACCTTACTATGTTGAATACTGCGAAGAAATTGGGTATATTACGATGACTGAAAAAACTTACAAAGAAATCGTTGACATGTTTCATCTAGCACAGTATAGTGACAATCTCTCCAGTGATGGTGGATATGTTATTAAAGGCGATTGGTTTGAATCTATATGTGGTTATCGTTCTTATAAACGATTAAAAAAGAGTAGTATCAGATCAGATGAAGATAGAAAGTTGTATAATAATAAAGATTACAACTGGCCTGCCGGCTCTATGATTTTATATTCTATTGAAGAAGGTCAATTTGAAGAAGGTTGTTTGGCTACCAGGAAAGAAGATGGCATTAAAATGTTAGCCAAACGATTGAAAGAATATAAAGAACTAAAAGTTAAAAAACAACTGGAGAATATAGAAAAGGATTTCTAATGACACCAACTAAATTTGCCGAACTATGTGAATCTATTGGATTAGTTCCAGCGACATTGTATATTCCAGGGTCAAGAGATGTATGTTTATACCAATTACCTGTGGATTTAGAAAATCCAATGAAACATTTTAGTTCAGTAATGACTTCATATTCAAAATCATTTGGTTATAGAATTTGTTTGATTGATGAAAATGGTGAAAAGAACATTGGTTGTTGGTTAGTCACTGATGGTGAAATTAAAGAACGAGCCTACGAATTACAGAAACAAATTAAAGATTTACGAATTAAACAAAATCTTGAAAATATAAAGGAGGACTTCAAATGACTGCAAGAGAAATGATTACTATTTCAAATGGTGTAAATCGTAATTCCGATGAAGAAATGATTGCTAGAATTGAAAAACGAATAGAAGAAAATGCTAGTAAGGGTAAAACCTATGTTTCTATTCCACAAAATAGAATGACCAGAACTATCTTTGAGTATTTTGAACAAAGAGGTTTTTCATTTCATGACAGTCATTGTGCTGGTATGACATTTGTTCATATTTCTTGGGCAGACGCAGAACCATTAACAGATTTTGATTTTAAATCCTATTTAATGGAGAGAAAACTAAGGAGCATTGAACATGACTTTTGATTTCAATACAATTCCATTAAATGATAAAAGGACTATTAAAAACTTCTGCAGGCTATGTGTAGACCAGTATGTGAATTTGGAAAATACGAAGAAAAATGGTTATTACAAAATGAGAGCCATTTTTAACCCAAGTCCATATCTTACTATGTTTTTTAATAAATTCCAAATCGCATTAGGTAAAGAAGATTATACATTGATTTGGCCTGAAGAGTCTATGCCAAAACTGTTAAAATTGGGCAAAGAAGTCCAAATGTACGAAAAATTACAGGAAATTAAGAAAGATTTCTAGTTTTTATAAATAGATAAAAAATTCAAAGGAGAAACATAATGAAAATCAGTAAGATAATTGACGAACTCATTGAATTAAAAGAATACATCGGTGACCAGGACCTGGAAGCATGTATAGCAAACGGGGCAACAAACGGTGTAAATGTTATGTACTTGAATGCCGATGGCGGCTGTACCAGTACGTCTCTAGAAGGCGAAAAGATGGCTAGACAGTTTAAGGCAACCATTAGTGACCAGGATGCTCTTGACAAGATTAAGAATTTAATTGAAAATGACTAGAAAAGAATTTAAAACTGCGTTATTTTCATATTGCCAGTTATTGGGTTATAATATAACTGAACATGCGGTTGAATTTGTACCGTTTGGACCTTCTTTATTTTATTTTTCACAATTTGATGGTTCATTTCATTATACACCAATACCTCCAAAAGGAAAATTTACAACATTAAGAAAAATAAAAATTGATTATAATGAAGGAACATTAGAGATATATAAACATATTGCTAAAAAATGGTGTATGATAAATAAAGAATATAAAGTGAAACAGAAACTTGACGAAATTGGCAAGGATTTTGAATAATTTTTACAAATGTAAACAAAATTTTACATATTTTTACAAGAATGCAGTTGACAACAACTGCATTTTTTACTATATTTACTATGTAAAAAGAAAAAGAGGTAACATTATGGAAATGAACGAATTTTACAAGAATCTTGCCACCAAACTCACACCGGCAAATGTGAATAGTAAAATGAAAACTAATGTTTACTATGACGCAGTTGAATTGGAATGGCCTGTTGAAAACCAGCTCAAGAAAACTCTTGTAATCCGCTCGGACAAGAATGTTAAACATCGTATGTGTGTTGATGAAATTTGGGTTGGTGAAGATTCCGAAGGTTCTCCTTGGTCTGACCACATGGGCGGTCTCATTATTGATTGTGCTGGTATGAATTGCCAAACTGCCATTGATACAATTGTGCGAAAGATTAGAAACAATTACGATTTATTTTAAGAGAGGTAATAACTATGGCTAACAAGAAAAAGAAAAATTCCGCAAAAGAAAATGAACGCATGCGTAAGGAACGCATCGCTGGCTCCGACAATGGTCGCACTATGCGTACCAGGGTTGTAAAGGACAAGAAGAAGTACACTCGTAAGACAAAGCATAAGAAGAATGAAAAGTCGGCAGACGAAGCATTTGAAGATTTTGCGAAAGATTTGAAGAAAATGGGTATTAACATTTTCTATCGTGATACCTGGATTGAAAAGCGGGTTCGTGGTGGATTGACCGCCCGAGACAAGAAGATGTTGGAGGACTGTTAATGATTATTCAGGATTTGGAATTTAAGCAGACATGTGGAGCATGCCCAGAGCAATACGATGTGTTCAAGGATGGAAAGCAGGTTGGATATGTTCGTTTGCGTTGTGGTTATTTGAGTTGCCGTTATCCCGACCATAATGGTGACGCAATTTATACCGAATCATTTGATGATGCTTGGAAGGGTTGTTTTGACGATGACAATGAACGAAACAAGTATCTGTTTGTAATTGCTAATGAATTGAATAACTATTTGGAGAAACAAGAAAATGCCTAAGTATGATTTTGCTCACCCACAGTTCAATAAGGGATATGTAACATTTCCAGTTAAGCAGGAACCATTATTTGAAAAGTTCTGTAATTTGGCGAAGCGTTATCGTATCAATGTAATTCGTTCACAAATGATTGTAACCACAACTGATTACACAGCCAAGGTGTTTAATCGTTTATCTTACATTGAAATCAAGCACGATATGAAGTCCACCATTCTACACAACGAAGCAGAAATGGAGAATTATTTTAGAAGTTTGAAATGCCATTAGTAGAAAAATACATAAAAGTTTGTGAAGAATTGGGTTTAGAACAAGATAAAGAACTTAACGAACAACTCAAATCTACCATAAACTACAAAATGTTTTATCTTCCTGGTGATTGGGAAGATTACTCTACATTCAGTAGAGAAGGTATAATCATTACCAGATTTGCGATTGATAGAAATACAATTTTTGTTTGGGATGATTACATTATGCGTGATGGTAAGGCATATTCAAATAAGGGAAACAAACCTACAGTATACAAAACTATGCATGGGGTAAAAGTCCGTTTACAAAAAGTAATTCATGCCTACGAAGTTTATGTAAAACAATGGAAAGAAAAGATAATGGAAGCAAAAATTGATTTAATACAGGATGACTTTGAATGACTAAAAAAGAATCAAAAGCATTAGCCCAGGAGATATTGAATTACGCAGTATCAAAGGGATTCCAGTACCCAAAGAATCGTAAGCATTTCAACAATGTTTTCGGTCGCCAGGATTATTTTGATGGCGAATATGAATACGATGCTATTTTGGAATTTGATTACATGGCTGACCGAAGTATAGAATTTGGTGTTGGTGAAGAAGATGGTCAGTTAGAACATTTTTGGGATTATAAAGATTATGGGCAAATGGATTGTGATGAAGCAGAATTTACTGCTTGTATTACATTCTATGATAGTATGCCAGACGAAGTGAGTATTTACCCTATTGAACCTGATGACGATGAAGAAAATGAAGATTATAGTTGGGAAAATGACGATGACGAAGTGGGTTTCTATATTGAATTGCCAGTATTGAGTGTAGTTGACTATCTACCTGGTGCGATTAATGTAAATGCTCAATATGTTGGATTTAAACTAATACCAGAGAACAGAGAATACATTTATACCATTATTGACAAATTCGTAGAGAATGTTGGTAAGTATCAAAAGGCTTCAAAGAATTTACAGGTCACAGACAAGATAACTGAGATTAACAAAGATTTCTAATGAACGAAAGACATTTTGAAAAAATGGGCCGTAGAGCCAAATATGGATTTCTACAACTTTCTTGTGTTAAATACCCAAAACTCATTATGAAGGATAATGATAACGCCTGGCTTGATGAATGGGGTGAAAAACAATACACAAGAAAAGTCAGGTATAACATTTTTCGTTGTTGGGTTTATCCAGGAATGTGGCAAACTTGGAGAGGATATTATGGGAACAGTATAAGATACGATTTTGCTTTGGATGAAAATGAAACTAAAATTGTACGCACTATGAATGGTGAATATGACGGAGTAATGTTTAATCAACACACCTTTATTTCACAAAATGAATTTAAAAAGATTTGTGAAAATGGTGTTTACGGAGATATATCACTAATTCAAGAAATGGTACGCAAGCAAATTTTAGAAAATAAACTAATTGAAGAACAAACTAGATTGGAAGAATTACAAGATGATTTTGAGTGAGTACATAGACCATATAGAAGAAAAATGGTTAAATGCTTGGATTTCAACTTGGAAATTAAACAAAACTAAAATCCATATTCAAGAAAATAATATAGCACGATTGATTATAGATTTTCGTGAACACAGATTTTGGGCTTTCGCTAGTGATATGAAACTGGGAACGATTGTACCAGTTATGATTAAACCAATTAGTGAATCTACTATGGAAGAAATCAAAGCTCAATACGATATAAATTTAAAGGTAGATTTTATTAAGTATTCACATAGACAAGAGGCATATAAAAACATTAACAAAGATTTTGAATGAGGTATTATTATGTTTGAACCATCATTACAATTATTATTAGAAGCAGAAAAATTAGGCCGAGTAACTGCCCATCGTCAAAATGGGTTGGTTGGCTTCAAGTATTCTATGAATACGATTTATACTGGTGATTGGGATGATGTAACTCTTAATGCCCGTGGTATTGTATTCAATGAAAAGACTGGTGAAATTGTAGCCCGTCCTTTCAAGAAATTCTTCAACTACCAGGAATTCTATACTGCTGAAGGACTTAAATCCGAATTGTATTTGAAAGTTCCACAAGAATTTAAACCAAATTTGGAAGGTCCATTCCGTTGTATGGAAAAGGTGGACGGTTCATTGGGTATTGTGTTCTTAAATCCATTTACTCATAAATGGCAAGTTAAGACCGGTGGCTCATTTGATTCCGACCAGGCAGTTTGGGCACAGAAGTGGTTTGATAAAAACATCAATACAGATTTGTTAATTGAAGGTTTTACATATTGTTTTGAAATTGTATCTAAGGAAGATATTCATCCAATTAGATATGATTACGAAGGTATGGTTTTGTTGGGGGCTATTTCTAACTCAACTGGTGAAGAAGTTCCACTCTCTCAAATCCAAAATATCGCACAAAGATTGAAAGTTCGTATGGTAGAACTGTATGAATTTGAAAAGTTCAATGATGCGGTAGCATGGGCAAAGAAATTGCCAAAGACCCAAGAAGGTCTAGTTATCACCTTTGATAATGGTTTTAAGACCAAGGCTAAATCAGACGATTGGTGCCAGTTGGCTAAAATGTTTGAAGGTATGACTAAATGGAATATATGGGTTTGTTATGACATTGAGAAGGACTTCTTCCATGCTCATGTGGATAAACATAACTCATATAAACCAATAGATGATGAAGTTCTGTTTATTCCTGAAGAATTGCCTGAAATTCGTGAATACGCAGAATGGATACGTACAGAAATCACAAATAGAACAAATGATTATGTACAGGTTGCTCAACAAATTATGGATGCTAAACCAAATAGAAAAGACCAGTTTCAAATGGCAGTAGACACTATGGAACAGAACGAAGTTCCTATAATAATGGTTGCTATTGACTATTTGTTAGGTAAGAAATCTATCAAAGGTGTAAAAATTGCAGTTCATAAGATGATACAACCACAAAATGAAGAAGTATAGTATTTCACGAAAAATCGTGATTTACTATACCCTTTTTCAAAATGTTTTCTATATTTTACAACATTAGGATATGTTATACATATACTAAAATAGGAAAACAATATGGAAAAAATCAAATTAGAAGAAGCCAAAAAGATACTTGAAAAGAGAGGCTTTATTTTGGAAAAAATACAAACTAAGGAGTCATTTAGAGAAAAAATCAAAAAAGTTTGTGAAGAACGAAAGAAAGTTTTAGATTATTTAAGAGATAAGTAATGTTTGATATTGATAAAAATGATATTATTGAACTGAACAAATCTTTAAATGATGATTTAGATGGTTGGTGGTGTAAAAAAGAACTGCTTGATTCATGTTTTTCTAGTTATTACTATTATGAAACTTTATTAGAACAAATTTGTTCAATTTTTAGAGGTATTGTAAAAAATCATTCATTTTCAAATGCTAACAAAAGAACTGGTGCTATTGTTTTAGTTACTTTGTTAGAATTAAATGGATTTACAATATCTGATGATAATTTGATTAAGATTACTATGGATGTATCAGAACACAATTATGAAGTTACAGAAATTAGTGATAAATTATCAAAACTAATTACACCAACTAACTAAATGGAGTAAAAATGATATTAAAATGTAAACAAACTTATGAAGAAACAGCAACTGGTTCCAATAGATGTATTACTGTTGAACAAATCCAGGGATTGGTAACTTCAGTAGTTTATCAAGAAAAAGTGTTTGAAGTAGCGGATGTAACCAATGAAGATATTATCTTTGATTTATCCGGTCGCCAATACTTTTTATCAAAGGTTTCAAATGTAAAACTCATTATGCCAGATAGTGATGGTAAATTGAAAGAATTTGAAATCTCAAAAAATGAAATATCCCATCGTTGGGAAATGAACGGTACTACTTATGACAATTTGAAGGAATTGTATTATGACCTTAGACTCAACTAATGTTAGTTCTAATCGTTTTAGTGTAATGTTATAAGGGAGCATTGTTCGTGCTTCCTATTTTTTCAGGAGAAAAACATGTCTAAATTAATTATTGTTCGTGGTGCTATGGGTAGTGGTAAAACTACTTTTGCTAACAAATTAACTCGCAACCTAATCAAATTTGGCTACTCACCAACAGACATTTGCCATTTTGAAGCAGACCAGTACTTTGAAGATAAAGACGGAAACTATAATTTTGACCCAAAGAAATTATGGTTAGCACACAAACAGTGTTTAGAAAAGACAAAGAAATGTTTGTTGCGTGATAAAGTTGTGATTGTAGCAAATACTTTCGCAACTATGAAAGAAATGAAACCATATTTTGACTTCGCAGAATCTAATGACATAGCTGTAGATATATACAGATGTACCGGAACATACCAAAATGTTCACGGTGTTCCTGACGATGTAGTAGAAGCAAAACGAAACCAAATGGAACTGTTAGAAAATGAAACAATTATTTAAAACATTACTATTATCCTTAGTGTTAGTTCTCCCAACTTTCGCAGTTGAGAGGTCTAACACTTTTTTCTTGTTACCCTCATCCATACAAGAAAAAATTATTATATTTGAACAAACGAAACCAATTAAACCAAGGAAGATATACATAACACCGGATGTTTATGGAATTTTCCACGATTACTTTGTTGATACTAAAACTGAAAAATGTTGGTGGAATAAATACAAATTAACAATACATTTTTGAGTTAGGTTATGAACAAATACGAATATCAGTTTGAATTAAGGAAACTCTTAATGTTTCTTTATGATGCTATGATTAGGAAAGACGAAACTAGAATCAAAGAACTGAAAGATAGAATTGAATTTATTTACAGAACACAAGGATTAAACGATGATTAAATGCCGGCATTTATTTAATACGAAATCTGTTAAATAATAAAATTTATATCGGACAAAGTATTAATATAGATAAAAGAATTAGAACTCATTTTGTACGAAAAGATGATTCTCCAATACATTTAGCCATACAAAAATATGGTAAAGAAAATTTTGAAGTTCAAATTTTAGAAGAATGTAAACGAGAAGAACTAAATGAAAAAGAAAGATATTATATTGAAAAATATAATAGTTTTAGTAAATTTGGCTATAATTTGAATGCTGGCGGAAATTCATCACCAGATGAATTTACATTAACAAGACGAGAAAATATATCAAAAGCATGTAAAGGAAGAACTTCACCTAATAAGGGTAAACCCATGAGTGAAGAACAAAAACTTAAAATAAGTGAAACCTTAAAACGAAGATATGCTAATAGTGAAATTAGACCAGCATGGAATAAAGGTTTAACGAAAGAAACTGATGAAAGAGTATTAAAATATGCTATTAGCAGTAGACATAAAAAATCAGTAACTCAAAAAAGAAAACCCAGGACGGATGAAGAAAAACAGAAAATAAGAGAAGGCGTATTGAGATATATTAAAGAAAAAGAAGGTAAAAATGAAAATTGAAATTCTTGAAGAAACAACAAAATTTCCATTACAAGTAATGGGTAAACGAGCTGGAGTGTGCTGGGGAGCACCGCTAGACGATAGCCAAAAGAATATAAAACGAGCAATTTCCTGTATAAAATCTGGTCATGGCAGGGTTATGGAATATGTTGACGTTGAAGTGGTCATAAGCGACGTGTCTGCTCGTTGTTTGCGTGAACTATACACTCACATTGGCGGCAGCCCAACACGCTTACAAGCCAGTACTCGCTATATTACTGAGGAATCAGGATTTGGCTACTATATTCCACCAAAAATTGAAAATTCCGAAGTATGTAAAGAAAAATATACAGAAGGAATGGAAAAGATACAAGAAACATACAATTTTCTTATGGCAAATTCAGCAACGAAAGAAGACGCCGCTAACATTTTGCCATTGGGTATGAACTCAAAAATGGTTTGGAAGATTAACCTTAGAGCATTGGTTAATTTTATGAACCGCAGATTGTGTATGAGAGCCCTTAAAGAAATTCGTGATTTGGCTAACGAACTCAAACATCAGCTCGGCGAAATAAATGACGAATGGTCTTGGATTGTTGAAAATTTGTTTGTACCAACTTGTGAAATGTACAAATATATGAACCCAGCATTGGTTTTCTGTCCTGAAGCACAATGTTGTGGTAAACATCATAAGATTACTGATATTAAAGAAGTTACATTTAATGACTAATGGAGATTACTAATGAAGAAATTCTTAACTCTAATGGCTAACCTACAAGGTGGTGTATTTTTCAAAGACGATTCTGAGAAATATGAGCCATTTGATTCAAAGAAAATCACTTTGAAGTATCTTAATAGCCATACAAAACTAGAAAAGCATAAAGGTGATTCCAGGCATTATTATTTAAAGAATAGTGTTTTGGAAACACCAATTATTACTCTAGGTCAATCTGCTATGTATTTTCTTGATTCCGATTGGAAGTGGGTTGATGAAAATACAAATTTAATAACAAAGGGTAAACTTTCAATGAGAACTCCTAGTGGCTCAGGCTCAGGTGATGCTCGTTTATTTTATGATTATGCTATTCCAGCAGTAGTAGATGCGTTAGTAGATAAAATTGAATCTAATGTATCAGATTTAGTTAAGATTAATAAAGATATTCCATTGGCTATTAAAGAAATGAAAGTTCAAGAAAATTTGAAGAAAGTTCAAAATGATTTCTAAAAAAGAACTAATTGAGATAGCTGAAGAATTGGGTTTAACTGTGGATTGTAAAGGTGATATGGTTTGGATTTATTGTAAACCTGACTCACCGATTTGGAACTCAAATGCCGAGCCACATTTAATGTTTGAAGCAACTTATAAACCATTTGAAGAACCAAATTTGAAATTCTTTAAGTTAATTAGTCAAACTAGAACTGGTTATTATTTAACTATGGATAGTCCAATAGATAAAGAATTACCAGCAGAAGTTATTCGCAATATAGCAAAGAAATTGATTGAAGAAGTTAAACGATTAGAATACCAACATAAATTAAACGAGATTAAAGGAGATTTTGATGTTAGGTGAAATTATGAATAAACTAACACAATTTGAAGATGTGAATGTTCGTGATTGTGGTGGTGTTTACGATAAAATCATTAGAATTAAGTATGGAAAAGACTCTCATGATTTGGGTTGGATTTATATGAAAGACAACAAAATCATACTGATGCATATAAAAGACGAAAACTTTGATAATCTTGATTCATTTATCAGTAGACTACAGGAATTAAAAAATTAAAATTTCCCGCGACCAGCGGGATTTTTTATTATATTTGGCTATACATACGATACATTTATTTTAGTGAGAGATTATGGAAGCATATAAGCATTGTTTTTATAACAAATTCAATAAGACAATTTATTTAAGAACTGTAGCAGATGACCATTTTAAGAAAATTCCATATAAGAAAGATTACTGGGTAAAAGACCCATCTGGCAATTCTTCAATTCACGATATTTACCGGAACGCCAGTTGTTAGAAAAACGAATTTTGATAAAGATGCAGTAGAGCAGTTAAAATCTGCTGGTGTTACAGTTTGTGAAAGTGATTTAAAAGAAGAAGTTAAATTTCTCCACGATCAGTACGATAGAGAAAAACTTGAAGTAGATTTAAGCAAGTGGAACATTTGTATTTTTGATATTGAAGTTGCGGTCAGTGGAAAATTCCACGATGACCACAAGCTCAAAGTTCAGTTGGATGGAAAAGAATACGAAATCACTTGTGGACAAATTAACGATGTTTTCCGTAAAAAGAACCCAGTTGTTTTTGATGAAGAAATGGGTAGATGGGTAAACTATGCTGACTCTTGTTATGTTAGCATTGAAGGTTTCCCATACGCAGAAAACGCACCAGTTCCTATTAACCTAATCACATGTTATTCAACCAAAACCAAGCAAACATACACTTGGGGTTTAGAGCCATATACTGGTAATTCCGAAACAGTCACCAATTATCGTTATTTCAAAACAGAAATTGCGATGATTAAAGACTGGCTCAAATGGTTTCACGAACAATGTTTTGATATGTGGACTGGTTGGAACTCGGAATTGTTTGACGTTCCTTATATCGTTAATCGTATCAAGAAATTGTGTGAAATCCACGGTATTAAAGGACAATTAGAAAACGCACTTTCCGATGTTGGTCAGGCACCAATTTGGAGAGAAGTAATTGACAAGTCCACCCACACAAAGAAGGGTGAATCTTACGATATTCCTGGATTACTCCACCACGATTATATGAACTTGTACATAAAGTTCGCTAAACATGACCCACTACCATCTTACTCATTGAACTATGTTACAATGAAAGATTTGGGCGAAGGTAAGTTAGACTATGAAGGGTCAATTCTTGACACATATAAGAAAGACTGGAATACATTCGTTGAGTATAACATAAAAGACGTTATGCTAATAGTCAAGTTGGAAGCCAAGATTTTGTTGTTCAATTTGATTATTGAATTTTGCTATGATTGCGTTACAACTATTGACAAAGTAATGTTGACTGTTCCTACCAACGAAGGCTACATTATCAAGTATCTCCATAACAATAATATGGTGATGAACGATAGACCAGCAGAACACAAAGACTGGTGGCGAGAAGAAAAATGTTATATCATTAACAAACCCGATGGTTCTACTTACTATCAAAACTGTGAATGGGAAGCAGAAGAATTTGGTAAGTATTTAGTTTGTAAAGAATTTGCTGAAACCAATACAATGACTACAACATTGGAAAGCAAGATTGACAAACTATGGAAGCCACAAAAGATTGATGGTGTAATGAGAACTTCAATGGAACAGTTCGGAATGGCTTATGAGAAATACCAAAAAGACCCACACCCATTTGAAGCATTCCATGTGAAAGCAGGTTATTGTTATGACTATCCAGGACGATTTGATAACTGTATGAGTTTTGACATTACCTCTTCATATCCACACCACATTATGCAGTTCAACATTTCACCTGAAACATTGGTAATTCACCCAACAAAAGAACAAATTGCTAGTGGTGAAGTTATCTTGACAGATGTTAATGAAGTTGGATTTAGACGAACCGAAAATGCTATTCTACCAACTATCATTAAGCAGGTGTTCAATGAAAGAAAGCATTTTAAGGATTTGAAGAAACAGGCTCACAAAGAAGGCAACAAGGATTTGGAACAACTATACGATGCTCGTCAGGGTGTTAAGAAGATTATTATTAACTCAATGTATGGAACTTGCTTGACCAGTTCATTCCATTTGTATAGTATTGACTGTGCCCGTGCCATTACTCGTTGTGCCCGTGTTACATTGAGAGACTGGTTATCAAAATCTATCAATGACTATTACCCAACTCAAAACTGGTTAAATGAAATTGAAAAAGAATTCAGTACGATAACTATTAGTGCAGATGGTGAAGAATATGAATTTGATTACAATGAAGAAATTACTGTAGAAAGAAATGGAAATGTTATTCAAATTCCTGCATATAAATTCAATAAAGATACTGACTTATTGGGTATTGAATAATTATAAATACCATATAAATTAAATTTGTGGAAGGGTTTAATTTATACAGTTTTGATTTTTATAAGGAGATGTTGTGTGGTGCCTTCCACTTTAACTGCACAACATTCTCCTTTAATTTATATGGAGTGGAAGCCATGAAAATTAAATATAAATGTGAAATATGTAATAGAGATTTTGTATCAGCACAATCTATCGTGAATCATATTATTGGTAAACACCATTTAACTTCAAAAGAGTATTTTGACAAATATATGAAAAATCCAGGTGAAGGAATTTGTCCTTTATGTGGTATTGAAACTTCATATAGAAATATGACATTAAGATATAGAAAGTACTGTGATAAATGTGGTTCTTCAGCTGAAAATACTGAACGATTGGAGCATATACATTCTACTAGACGAAATAATAATGCTGGTTTATGGAATAGCGATTTTGTTAAAGATAGAATGAAAGCAATTAATAAAATTTTAAGAGGAACTGATTATTATTTTCAATCTGATGAATGGTTACGAAAACATAAAGAACTTTGCGAAAATAGAACCAAAGAAGATTGGGATAAAATAAATTCTAAAATTGCTGAAACATTATATAACAAATATGGTGAAAAAGTAACTAATTGTTCACAATTAACATTTGTTAAAGCAACGAAAAGAAATAACCGAAAAACCCAAAAAACATTTTGTGCAAAATATAAGTTTAATAATTTATTTTTTGATTCATCATTTGAATTATATTACTATATTTGGTTAAAAGACCATAACATAGATTTTGAATACCAACCAGATGCTATTGAATTTATATTTGAAGGCGAATCACATGATTATTGTCCAGATTTCAAAGTTGGTAATGAAATACACGAAACTAAAGGATTACAATTTTTTGAAAATCATAATCCAAATGGTAAAATGATAAATCCATATAATAAACATGATAATGGATATGCTGAAGCAAAACACCAATGTATGATTGAACATAATGTAAAAATTATAACTGATATTACAGAATATAAGAATTATGTTGATTCTAAATATGGTAAAAAATTTATTAAATCTTGTAAGGTAAGATAGTATGAAATTTGTAAAATGCGACACAATCAAAAAGAATATGTTTAAACTTAAAGATGAAACACCTATTGTTATTAAAAATAGAGAAGTAGGAACTGTACATTGTGACACCGATAGTAATTATTTTTGTTTTGATGAAACAATGAAAAAACTTATAGAAAGTGGTGTACCATTTAAAACTGAAGAAGAAAAACGAAAAGTTTATAATCATATTGAGAATGTTATGCAAACTTTTTATAATAAAGTTCTTGAAATTCGTGCTAAAAAATCAAATACAACCAATAAAATTAAATTTAATAGAGAAAACATTTTTACAAGCATGTTCTGCTTTGCTAAAAAACTTTATATCGGTAATATAATAGATTCCGAAGGTGATTTGTATGCTTTTGATAAACCAAAACATAAAATAATGGGACTGCCTATTAAACGCAGTGACTCTCCTGACTATTGTAAAGAAGCAGATGAAAAACTTTGTTTTGACATTTGTGCTGGTCAGGGTAAAGAAAAATCATTAGAGTTTATTCGTGAAGCATACAAGGGATTCAAGGCTCAAAAATTGGAAGAAATTTGTGGTAGAAAATCCGTTAAGGACTATAACAAGTATGTTCCTGAACCAATAGAATACTATGTAGAAAACGGATTTGACTATAAGAAGATTGGTGGTATTTTCCAGAGTAAAGCTGCTCTCGCTTATAACTATATGATTGCTAAACACAAATTAAGATACCAACCAATTATTAACGGTACAAAGTTCAATTATGTGTATGTTAAAGAGAACAACAGAAACAACATTGAAGCCGTTGCTTTCGTTGGCAACTGGCCCCGAGAATTTGACCAGTTCTTTGAAATTGACTATGAAAAAATGTTCCGTAAAACATTCATGCCAGTAATTGAAAGTATGTTCCAAATTAAGGGTTGGGTCAAACCAAAAGAAAAGATTGAAATTGAAAGTAGTGGATTAGACGATTTCTTCGTATAAAGGAAAATAAGTATGGATAAACCATTAAAGATAACTGAATACAAAAAAGAGAACCAAAATGAAAAGAGAACTATCCTTCTTATGCCCACCAAAGATGGTACGAAATGGCAATATGTAAACCTTACCAAAGGTTACATTTGCCAATGCCAATTTGAAACAAGAGAAGAAGCTCTAATAGATTTCATTAAGTATTCAAACAAATTCTGTAAAGTAGAATTTGAAGAAATGAAAGTATGATTCAAGTTTATAATACAGATGCGATTGAATGGTTAAAGTCCTTGGATAACGATAGTGTGGATTTGATTGTATCAGACCCACCATATCGTGTTACCCAACACGGGCACTCAGGTTTGGGTGGTATATTCAAGACCAAAGTTGGTGAAGATAAAAAACTCAATGGCAAATTATTTGAACACAATGAAGTAGATGTAAACGATTATGCTGGTGAATTATATCGTGTATTGAAACCAGATAGTCATTGTTATATTATGACTAATGACAGAAATTTACAGAACTTTATGAATGTGTTTACGAACATAGGATTTAATTTCTGTAAACTTCTCATTTGGGATAAACAGAATAAGATTACGAACCAGTATTATATGAACCAAGTGGAATACATTTTGTTCATGTATAAAGGACGAAACAAACAAATTAACAACTGTGGAACAAGTAATCTCATATCAGTAAATAATGTTAAGAATAAGACCCATAATCACCCAACAGAAAAACCTGTGGAATTAATGGAAATTCTTATAAAGAACAGTACTAACGAAGGCGATTTGGTATTAGACCCATTCGTCGGGGTTGGTGCTACTCCAGTTGCTTGCCAAAATTTGAAACGCAATTTTATTGGTTGTGAATTGGATAAAGTTTACTATGATACAACTATGGAACGATTGAACGAAGGCATTGGTGAATTTTTTGAGTAAGTTCTAAAAATTGAAATTGTTTTAATAGAACTAAATTTAATTCTATATTTGGTAATGTGAGGTGATGATATGCCAGAGAATTTAATTTATAAAATCATTAACAAAAGTTCTAAGGAAATTCCACAAGAATTGTATATCGCATTGTTGGAAAATCACAGTATTAGTGAAGCAAACCAAGTATGTGATGATTACAATTTGAGAATTTACGAAATAGAACGAACAAGAACAGAATACAGATTTACAATAACAGATAAAAAACAGGAGTATTAAAAAATGGCTGATACAATTCGCTTTTCTAGCACAATGACAAAGATTTCTTCTAACATCAAGAAGGAAGATGTTTTTGTTTGTTTCACTTTGAAGGTCTTGGAAGATTCTTCTGTAAGAACTTTCCCTGGTCAATTCCACACCATTGATTTGAGTGTATTTGATTCAATGGCAACAAACGATGTATTCAATAAGATTAACATCCCAGCAGATGATTACAACATTGAATACAAAGTAAATCTCGGTGATTTGGAATTTAACGCAAAGCTTGAAAGTATCAATGCTAATGTTAAGCATACCAAGGACGGCACTGCTTATACAGAATACAATTTGAATTTCGTTAAATCACTTGACAAGGATGTAGATACAAAACTTTCCTATTTCTTGAAGTTGAAAGAAACCGACGAAGAAGGAAAGAAGCGTATTAAATGGATTGACACCACAATGACTGAAGTAGAGGACTAATGAGTGCTATATCTACTGCTACTGAGCAAAGACCCAGAGTTGAACAAATACTTAAGTTCTATAATGAATTAGACGATGAATTGTTAAAGAACTACAAGTATTTCTATATTCAGTGTTCAGTAGGTATTTCTAATTCAGACCAAAGTTATTGGGATTGGGGTATTACGAGTTCTAAAATGGATGACCAAAACGAACCCGAATACTACAATGCCCATGTTTGGGAATTGGGCGACTTCTGTAATTTCACTGTATCAGATATTGATAATTGTATTACAGAAGTTCTCAATTCATTTATACTAAAAGAAAAAGAAAAGTTAGTAAACGATTCACTAGAAAAAATCCAAAAAGACTTCAAATGATTATTATTAACATTAACTCGGCTAATGATAAAATTTATCACGAACTAGAAGGTTCGGTATTTACTTTATATCACATCTTTGTTGGTAGAGATGATTGTTATAAAGAAACTGAAGCATACAGACATCACAAACAACATTACGAAATCGGTATTAAATCTGATAAAGACGATAGTGTAATGATTTCATTTGATTATATATCATTAGAATTAAAGTCAAAATGGATGAAGCACGAACCAGTTGGTATTTTGGAATTAGGCATATATAGTCCAAACGAATGTATTGAACTGAATAAAGACCAAGTAGAAAGATGGCTTAAAAGAAAAATTAACGATAGAAAACCGGTAATTGAAAAATTAAAACAAGCCAGCAAAGTTGTTCAAGACGCAAAAAGTGATTTTAAATGATTATATACGATTCAACAAATTTAGAGATTAATGGAAACCCATTTTTGTTTGTACCCACAGAAATAAATGGGTATGACATTACAGGTTATTATTTTGGTAAGTTCAAAGCAGAACCAATAGACCCAAATGATTTTTCACCAAGAATTAGATTGATTTTTGATGACTATTAACCATATTTTTCTATTGACGATTGTTATACAAGGACTATATCATTAGAACTCATTGAAGATATGAGAATAATGGGTCATGACATACCAATGTATCAATTTAAACTAATCACTATCAATTTGGATGCTAATAATCCTGAAGCACAGAATATAATAAATTACTACTCAAATTATCAATGCCCAATGCCATTAGAAAAGATGGATGAATACGGTGCTAAATTGTACGAAATTAAAGAAGATTTTCAATGAGTAATATAAAGATTTATAATCAAGATTGTATGGAAATGTTAAAGAACATTCCTGACAATTCTATTGATTTGATAATCACCGACCCACCATACGATGTTGCTTGTACTGGTGGTGGTGGCTCACAAGGACATAAGATTGCTACAATGGGTGAAGACTTAGTTGATTTGAACATTCACCAAGGCTATGATATTCGCACAGTAGGAAAAGAAATAATCCGAGTAATGAAGAAAATCAATGTTTACTTTTGGTGTAATAAAAAACAAATACCTGAGTATTTTGATTTCTATGTGAAAGAAAACGATTGTAAGTTTGATATATTGACTTGGAACAAAACTAACCCAGTTCCAACATATTCAAATAAGTATCTTTCCGATACAGAATACTGCCTATATTTTAGAAATGGTGGTTATTGTTGCCCAGCTAACTGGGAAGATGGTAAGACCTATTGGTACGAACCAATTAACAACGCAGACAAGAAAGTATGGGAACACCCAACTATTAAACCACAGCACATGATTGAGAAACTAATCCGTAATAGTTCAAAGCAAGGACAACTTGTAATGGATTTGTATTTGGGTAGTGGAACAACTGCAGCTGCTTGTAAGAAATTAAATAGAAATTTCATTGGTTCGGAAATAAACGAAAAGTATTATAAGATAGCACTTGATAGAGTGGAGAACCAACCACAAGAACTTGATGAAGATAAAAATGTTCTTGAAGGTTTCTTTGAATAACAGTTCCCAAAAATAATTTATTTGAAAAATTAAAAATAAATTATCTATATTTGTATCATACATAAGAATGTGGAATAGGCGTAGATATGTGATAAAAAATCCGCCGAAACATGAATAGAACGAAAAGATAAGGAGAAAAAAAGATGGCTAATAAATTATTGGCTCAAATGAAGAAAGAAAAGGCATTCCTTGATGTTTTGGAAAAGGAACACAAGGAAGATGAATGGCTCTCAACAAACTGTATTTCAGTTAATTTGTTGTTGAGTGGTAAAATCCAGGGACGGAATTAAGAAGGGTTGTATTTCCCAGATTTGCGCTGACTCCGGTTGGGGTAAATCTATGATTGGTTATTCTGTTCTTAAATCTGCTTATGATAGTGGAATGGATTGCTTTATTATTGACACCGAAAACGCAACCAACTACGATGTATTAAAATCATTGGGCGTTAATATGGAAGAAGTCGGTGTTTTCAAGACAAACAGAATTCCCGAAGTAAAACAAATTCTCGCAAAGATGGGTAAGGGTTTGACCCGTGAAGAAGCACGAAATGTGTTTGTACTCATTGACTCATGGGGCCCTCTCGTTACCGAACAGGTAATGGAAAAAGCCGAAGACGCTTCTAGTGCTGCCGATATGGGTAGTACTGCTCGTTTCAAGAACGAACTTGCTAATGTTCTTTTGGCTTGTAATTTCACTACACTTGTATTGAATCACGTCTACGCTTCTCTACAAATGTATGGTGATAAATTTGAAATTCCAGGTGGTAAGAGATTGTTCTTTAACTCTGATGCTATTATGTTGGCATCTTCTGCTGCTAAGGACAAAGATAAAGACAACAACATTCTCGGTAAGATTATTACCGCTGGTGTTAAGAAAGGTCGTGCCGCTAAGGAATTCGTAAAGACTAAGTATCTTATTCTTCATAATGGTGGTATTTCACCATATTACGGATTGCTTGAAGAAGCCATTGAATGTGGCGAAGTCTACAAGCCAAAGAACGGATACTACTCTCGTACAAACTACGATGTTAATAAAGAAACAGGCGAACCAACCAAGTTGTGGAAGGAAGAAGAATTGTATTGCCCACAATTTTGGATTGACATCTACAAGAACGAAAATTTCCGTCACTATGTAGAAGCCAAATTCGCATTTGAAGATCAGGAACTCATATCTTCTACACAGAATGTAATGGATATGATTAACGGAAAATCTTCAATTCCTACTGATGACGAAGTAGCTGACGAAGAAGAAGCATAATTTTAAAAGAGTATAGTCCACTAAGGCTAGGAGGTGTTAGAAAAGTGGGCTATACTCTTTTTTCTTCAGTATCCATTTTTTAATTTGTTTGCACCGGTTAAAAATTTATTTTTATATTTGTATTCGTTATGACAACACAAGAATTTGAAAAAGTAATTATAAAAGCATTGTACGCAAATCAGTCAATTTGTTCTAAGGTTCTACCTGAATTGACAGATAAATGGTTCTCGGAATACGATACTAAACAGATTGTTAATAAGATTATTGAATTTAACACAAAGTATAGTAATCTTCCAAATGCCATTGAATTAAAGAGAATGATTACTGACGAAAAGACTTTAAAAGTCTTTGACGATGTTTTAGCGATTGATGATAACCAAGTTAATACACCTTATTTAATGGGTGAAATAGAAGAATTTGTAAGAAAGAAACTTCTATTAAACCAGGCTACTAAAATTCAACAGTATGCTAATGGTGGGGTTCAAAAAGAATCATTTACAGATAACATTGCTGATGCGGAAGCATTTACATTTGACGATAATATCGGCTTTGATTTCTTTACAGAAGCACAAAGATTGTATGAAGATGCTAACACCAAAGAAGTAATTTTCAAGAGTGGTTTGAAAACCCTTGATGATTTGATTGGTGGTGGTTTCCACGAAAAGTCATTAAGCCTAATTATGAGTTCTACTAATGTGGGTAAAACTCTTATTATGTGTGCTTTGACTACCAATTTCGTTCTTCACGGTTATCGTGTTTTGTATGTGACCTTTGAAGATAGTGAAAATAAGATTGCGACCCGTATTGCCCAAAATATGTTTGACATTACACAAAGTCAATACAAGGTAATGAGCCGTGACGATTTCGCTAAGGCATTTACAAAAGCAAAAAGCATTGCTGGTGGTGATAAACTAATTATCAAGGAATATCCTGAAGGAACTGTAAATGCTCTCCAAATTGAAGCACTAATTAAAGATTTGAAGGACAAGAAGAAGTTCGTTCCTGATGTATTGGTAGTTGACTATATTGGGTGTATGATTCCAAATGGTAAACCAAACCCAAATTTGAACTCCAATAGTTTGTTGACATTAGCTGCACAACAAATTCGTGCCCTTGGTATGAAATATGGTTTCCCAGTAATTTCTGCTTCACAGACAAACCGTGGTGGTTATAATACTGCAGAAATTTCATTGAGTGATGCTGCTGACTCATTTGGTCAAAATATGAAGGCCGATGCTGTATTTGCGGTCACCCAAACTCCTGAAATGAAAGACCAGGGAATGTATCAAGTTCAATTATTGAAAACTCGTTATGGCAACCAAAGAGGTCAGCTCGTAACGATTGGTGTAGATGTTGAAAAGCAGCGTATCTATGATTTGAACAATAGTGCTTCTGTTGCGGCTAGAACTCAAAACATTGTAGATACAAACCCAACAAATTATCAAGCACTCGGTTCAAACCCATTTAGCACTATTACACCACCTGCTAGTGGTTCAAGTGTTAGTGGTAAAGACCTTAGTGATTTGAATAGTAGTGTATTTTAAGGAGAATTTATGAATTTAGATGTATTGATTGAAGATGGTGAAGGCATATCCGATTCAAAAAGTCAAAAAGAAAAGTTCTTCAAAATAATGGGAATGAATGGTTTTGATTTCTCCGACATTGACGAAGCAACCAAATTACCAAAATTCCTATTACCAGTAATTGATAATGAAACCGAAGAATTTAATAAGTTCAATATATTACTTGCCAAACTCCACAAGACCAAGCAGGTCAATATATTGGAAGCATTATCAATTCTAGTAGAAGATTATTTAGAACCACCAATGGCTCTAAAATGTTTAGACGAATTGAACTATGTTGCTTTGACAACCGAATTAAAAGAAAAATTCAAATTAAAACAAAGTAAGAAACAGGATGTTTCAATTTTAGATTTCTTGAATTAAGTTATGATTACCACTGATGGAATGTATGCGTTATACCGCAAATTAAAGGATATGTTGGAAAAACCAACACCAGGTAGGGTGAAGGAATTTCTTGAACATCCCTTTAAGTATCATACAGAACACTACTACAATGCTACAAAGAATTGGAGCAGTGGTGCTAGTAACTTCGTTACCTTAGCAAATGCGATTAACAGTGGACATTTTTCATTGGATGCTTTTTGTGTTATCTTTATAGGCTATTATATTACACAGTCTAAATTGATGACACAAAAAACTATGAATAGTATTGACAAACTCAAAGAATTTAATAAATTTTATACACCATTTGAAATGAAGAAACAAATGGATTATATAAATAAAAAAATTGAAGAATCGGTAGATACAGAAGATGTGTTTGCTGACTTCACACAAACAAAACTTGACATATATTCAGTCGGAGAAGATCAGAAAAATACTTTGTATGAAATGATAAAGTCGGGTGAAGTTAATCTAATACATTTCGTAATTGCGTGGCACAACCACAAATTTGAAATTGATGAGAATAAGATTACGGACAAAGACTATTATAATTTTATACAGTATATGAAGATTATAAGACAAAATATGTACAAATTAACACAAACTACTGTTTAATATAACATAATGTGTTTTGTTGAAAATTGTGCGGTTGATGATTGTAAAAATTCTTTTACAAAACCATTGACAACACGATATAGTTTTTTAAATTTGTGTTATAATAAATGGTGAACATATTAAAGGAGAAAATATAATATGCCAATTAAAAGAGATTTCCAAGGTTATTTTTCACAGATCGCTCACGCAGGTAATGCTGGCACAACCGAAAAGAAATCATACAAAGTAGAAAATGCTTTCACCCCTGTACTCAAAGATGGTACATACGAAGTTGTAATGCGTTTTCTTCCATCCCACCCAGACGAAATTAGTCCATTCGTTGAGAACAGAAACCACATGTTCCAGCTCAAGAATGGTACTTGGTTTGGTTGTGATTGTTTGAGTAAGTTCGGTAAGCCATGTCCAATTTGCGACTATAACCGCGCTATGTGGAAGAAGTATTCTAAGGAAGAAGCCAAGAATCATACATTGGGCAAATTCAAGCCAAATTATGTTTCTAATGTTCTCATTGTTCGTAATGACAATGCTCCTGAAACAGAAGGCAAAGTATTCCGTTTTGAATACAAATCTTTGGTAATGGGTCTAATTTCCAAGGCCATGACTGACCACGAAGACCCTGAAGAAGGCATAATCAAGGGGTTTAACCCATTTGACTGGAAGAATGGTGCTAACTTCATTTTCAAGGGAGTTCAAGCCGGTAAATTCACAAAGAATGACGGCTCCTGCTTCGGTGCTCAAAAACCAATTAATCGTTGGGATAGAACCACCAAGAAGTTTGTTCCTTTGACAGACGAAGAAATTGATGCCATTGAAGCTCAACTCTATACACTTGCTGATTGCGAACACAAAGAATCTGATGTTCGTGATTACAATGGTATTTTGGAATCCTATTTGAAGAAGAACGGTTCTCCACTCGGTGCCGACGAAGGCTTGACCTTTGGTGCTGGTGTAGCTGTTGCTGCCGCTCCATCCACTGCTGCGACAACTTCTTCTATTCCTGATGATGCTTCATTTACCCCAAATACAGAAAGCGTTGACCAGGACGTCACCGATAGTGACGATTTCTTCTCTAAACTTTCTAACATGTAATCCTAACACATCAGATTAGAATTACACTTTATATTAGCAAGCGACCATTGACAACAGTGGTCGCTTTTTGTATATTATAAAGAAAAAGAAAAAGGAATACTAACAAATGAATTATTTTCACAATACTAAACTTCGCATTTTAAATTTCACTCACTCAGACATGGATGGTGCTACAGCCAACATCGTTGTTCGTAATTATTACAACAAAGTAATTACTGAACCAATTTCCCACTTACAAGAAAATACAATAGTCCAAAAAATGATTAAATATAAGGACGATTTTGATGCGATTTTGTTTACTGATTACTGCCCACAAAATCTAAATGAAATTAAAGCATTTGGTAAGCCTGTTCTCGTTTTAGACCACCACGAAACTGTAAAGAAATTCAATAACCCAAAAGAATTTGTTTATGTTTGTACTGGTTTCTGTGGTGCTAAACTTGTTTACGAATACTTGAACCACGATGATTGTTTGAACCATTTGAAAGAACTTGTTGACATTGTTAATGACATTGACCTTTACATTAACAAAGACCCTCGTTCCAAACACTACAATGCTCTCTACTGGGAAATGGGATTTAACTGGTTCGTTAATCGTTTCTACATTGGTGAGATTGAACTTAACAAATCCGAAAAAGCCTTCCTAGTTCGCAGGCAGAAAGAATACAAAGAATACTTTGATAGTCTTGAAATTAGTGAACTTCGTAATGGTGGTGTTTTCTGTTATTCCGAAAAGTTCTTACACGAAATCGTTGAATCACTTTATGCCGAAGGATATAAATGGTGTATCGTTTATCGTGCCGGTTATCTTTCAGTTAGAAGCTCCAATGATAGCGGTATTGATTTGACGGAAGTTGTTAAGACACTCGGTCGTGGTGGTGGATTGGAACACGCAGTTGGTATTCCACAAAACAAAGATGTTTTAGACAAACTAATCCAGTCTGTTGATGAAGCAGTTGATACAGCAATTAAATTAAAAACAAATCCACCTGCTGACGAATTTATGAACAAATTGCAGGGTGTGAAATAAATAGAAACAAATGCAAATACAAAACATAAAAAGTCAATTTGATAATAAAATGGTGCCCTTGGAATTAACCGAGGGTGTTATGAACAATGTAATTAAATGTATTAAAGAACCTATTACTTGCCCAAATAAAGATAACATTCCACAATGGAAATTTTGTACTGTAAAGGGTAATGTTCGTTGTAACGATAATATGGATAAAACTAACATTCTTATTCTTGACTATGATGACGCAGGTTATTCATACCAAGAATTTGAAGATAGATTTAGAGGTTACAAATACTTCTTACATACAAGTTATTCTTATAATGGAACAAATAGTAAGTTTCGTGTGCTATTATTCCTTGACCAGGAGTATGAAATAGATAGACTATTCTGTAAAACCAGTCAAGCAATTTATAGCCCATATACTTTGTTATTACAGTATTTCAATCATGTTGACAAGGCTAGTTTTGTAAAATCACAATTCTTTAAGGTCCCAGCTATCAAGGAAAAAGATAGTCCATATTACTTCAACATTCACGATGGCGAATTGTTCTCTATGAACAACATTGATACATTTATGTTCGCTTATAATGAATGTAAGCAGTTTTTGGAAAACGAAAAACGAGATAGAGAAGTTAAATCACAAGTATTTAAAACCCAGTATACAGGTGATTTGACAAAGGCCTTGGAGTTCGTCAAACGCAAAATGGAAGAAGCACAACCAGGTGAAAGACACATGATTATATTAAGTTTAGCCGCATTTTTTCATAGAATAGGTGGCGACTATAATACTTTCTCTAGTATTAAACCTTCATGGGCCGATAAGAAATTTGATAATCAGATGAAAAGATTAGAAAAGGAATGGTTCAAACTTACATAAATATAATATAAAATGAGGACAGCGGGTGGCTTCCGTTTTAATACCTAGAATTAATTACTCATTTTATATTTTTTCGTTCTAGGAGAAAATATATGATATGTAAAATATGTAATTGTGATATTACATACAAAAGTAATGCTTTTTCATGGCATTTAAAATTAAAGCACAATTTATCTTCAAAAAAAATATTATGATTTATATATTAAAAAAGAAGGAGAAGATAAATGTAAATGTTGTGGTAATATAACTAAATTTGAAGGAATAAATAAAGGATATAGAACTTTTTGTTCATATAAATGTGCTAATAATGATATTGACATAAACAAAAAACGCAGTAAAAACATATCATATTCATTAAAAAATAAAACTAAACAAGAACAAATAATAACTAAAAATAAACAAATTTTAAGTATTGTAAAACAACATTTTAATTGTGATGATTCTACTGCTCAAAAATATATTGAAGATAATAAAATAATTAATGCTTATCAATTAGAATGGATAAAAGATAATAAAGTAAATTTTGAATATCAATTAGAACCGATTCCATATAAAGTTGAAAATAAAACAAAATATTATATACCTGATTTTAGAGTTAATGGCTATATTATTGAAATAAAAAATACATATCTTTTAAATAAATTAATTAAAGGTGAAACTGAAAAACATAAAGCAAAGTATAAATGTATGGTTGAAAATAATGTATTGATTATATCTAAAACTGAATTATATCCTATATTTAAATATATAGAAAGAAAATATGGTAAAAATTATTTAAAACAATTTAGTACAAAAATAAAAAGAATGGTTTAAACTATGACACAAGAAGAACTTTTATCACTCAAAGAATTTGGTAGAAATATAGGTTATCTTGTAAATGATAACTTTAATAATAAACGCTGTTTTACATTAAGATACCCTGATTGTTCCGATTACGATGTTGTGTTTGATAACACCTTTCATGATGGTGTTACTGTTAGTATTTCTACACAAACTGCGGAAGATATAATCCATAATTTTAGTGATTATGATGGTAATGTAGAAGAATACGATTATAGATATGTGCCATTAGAAGTAGCCAAACATCAACTAAAAGAAAAATGGATAGAATATAAGAACTATCTTAATGGTATTGAACTAAACAAAATTGGAGAAGATTTCAAATGAAAATTTGGGAAATAATTTTATTTTGGGCAATTATAACTTTAATTGGAAGTTTAGTTATAGGAACACCATTATTCTTGTTAATGTATTTTCTTGCCGGTATGCCATTAGTATTCTCATTATACTTCTCATTTGGAGCTTGTATATTTGGTGGTATTATGTGTGCTTTAACCAGTAAAATGTAAAGTTCTCAGTGAACAAATTTATTAAAGACCCTATTGACTTATAGGGTCTTTTTGTATATTTTAACTTAGTAATATATAAAATATACACATTTTAACAAAAGGAGCATAAATGAAGAAATTATTTCTCATTTTAATGGTGGCAATTAGTGCCGCTTTTGGTGGTCCTGGATTGGCAGATGGTGCTGCGAAGTTCGTGGGAAACATTACTACCCAAGGACAAGTTCGTAGTGATTTCACCAGTCTATGGAATCAAATTACGGCCGAAAACGAATGTAAATGGGCGTCTATTGAAGGAACCCAGGGTCGCTATAATTGGAGTGGTTGTGATGCGGCATATAACTGGGCAAAGAACAATGGCGGTCATTTCAAGTTCCACGCACTCGTTTGGGGTTCTCAATATCCTAACTGGTTGAATGGAAAATCTGCCGAAGATACAAAGAAAGCAATTACTAATTGGATGGATGCAGTTAAGAACCATTATCCTGATTTGGAAATGATTGATGTGGTAAACGAAGCTATCAAAACATCGGATGGTAAATATCACTCAGCTTACGGTCCACAGGGCGGTAATAACATTATTGCTGCGTTGGGTGGTGATAATGGAAACTATGAGTTCGTAGTCACCGCATTTAAGATGGCGAGAGAAAGATGGCCAGATGCTATCTTGATTTACAATGACTATAACACAGTTCAATGGCAAAAGAATGAAGGTATTGACCTAATTAACAAATTGAAAAAGCAAGGTGCACCAGTAGATGCGTATGGTCTCCAGGCCCACGATATGATGTCCCAGGGTGGTGGTAATGGCGGTACCGGTGGTGGCGGTTCTTGTTTGAGCATTAACACATTGAAGTCTGTAATTGAAGAAATTTGGAATAAGACACAGATGCCAATGTTCATTAGTGAATACGATATTTTCACCGATGACGATAACATTCAAAAGCAGTGCTATCAGGAACAGATTTCTTATTTTATGGAAAATGAACATATCGCTGGTATTACTCTTTGGGGTTATATCTACGGTGCTACTTGGAATAGTGGAACATCTGGTATTATCAAGAATAATCAAGATAGAGCCGCTATGACCTGGTTGAAATCTTATTTGAAAGAAAATAAGGGTGTAAACTCTACTGGTTTGCCAACTGGTGATGGTGTAACGATTGTTGAACCAGAACCACAGAAACCATTCAAGGGTGAAGCATTTAATATAGCACTCCCTATTGAAGCAGAAGATTTTGATATTCCAGGTAAGGGAGCAGGCAACAATTCCTATTCCGTTAGTGGTGATTGTAATGACACATGGAATACAGAATATCGTAAGGGAACAACTGTAAAGATTGGTGAAAAGAATGGTGGTCTAGTTTTGGGTTGTAATCCAACTGGGAACTATTTCCAATACACCATCAAGGTTCCTGAAGCAGGTAATTACTATGTTTACGCAACCGTAGCAGCCGAAAGAGATGGTGCTATCTTATTCAAGATTGGAGATAAAGCCATTACAGATACATTGAAATATACCGGTGATTCCTGGACTAAATTTGATAAAATTAAGGGTCAGGCAAGATTTGATGCGACAGGTGAACAAATCTTAACATTAGAGATTGCTAAAGGATATATTGATGTAGATAAATTTGAATTTATGGTTACAGATTGTGCACCAGGTGATGCTCTATGTGGCGGACCTTCATATAATTGCGAAGCATACCCCGATGACCCAATGTGTAGAACCGTGGTGATTGGTGGTTCAACCGATATGCCAAAACTCCAGCACTTCACAGTATTTGACGTACGAGGCGTTTTCTTGGGTGTGGTTAGTGGTTATAGCCCTGACCTAGCCGCTGGCTTCCTTAGATTGCCTCCTGGTCAGTACTTGCTTAAAGATAGTCACGGTTCCATATACAAAATTAAAAAATAAGAATATATTGGATTGTAAATAAATTTTTACTATATTGAGTGGTGAATAGAGATATTCACCATTTTTTATTATGAAGGAATTAAATGTTAGACTTAACTAATGAAAATGTTTATTTCGTGAGTGATACGCATTTTAACCATCACAAACTGTGTTCGGAATATCCTGATAGATTTGATAGATTTAGAACTTACAAATATGTGAACGAAATGAACGAAGATATGGTAGATAAATGGAATAAGACAGTTACGAAAGACGATGTTGTAATTTTCTTGGGTGATTTCTGTTATGGCAGACCATTTCATAAACTACCACAAATGGCAAAAGAATTTTATCAAAGATTGAATTTCAAAGGCATGATTTGGGTTGAAGGAAACCACGATGATGTTATACGAAAAGAATTTAGTAATCTTTTACCAAATTTGAAGTTCAAATACAAAGACAACATTTATCTTTGCCAGCACGAACCATATTACGATAATCCACCATTCCTATTAGCAAATAGAGATGCTAATGTTTTGGTTCACGGGCATACCCATTCTACTAGACCAACCTCTAAAGTAGATAATCTAATTCAAAACAATGTATGCTGGGAAGCATGGTACAGACCTGTTCATATTGACGAACTTGTTATAAATAATATGAATAATGTAACCAATGGAGTTTTGAAATGAATCTATTTGAAGGTGGAAATGCCAAAGCCAAAAATGGTGCTGAAGCAACAAAAGTGGATATTAAGAGTTTGAATGACAAACTATATGAATCTTTTAAGCAAGATATTGTTAAACTCGTTCTAAGTGTTAATGATAAATTCGCTAAAACTTATGACGAACCATTGTTCCCATCCACAGATATAGTTACGAATTTTAAAGTATTTTCAGGCTCTGGAAATACATTCTTTAAGAAATCAAAGAAAGAATACACCGCTATTAAATCATATCTTGGCGATATTGACGTTCAAATTAACAAAGACAAGAAAGAAAAGGTAAAAGAATTCCTAACCAATAATGAAGGAACTGACTTTGCCGGTTTTACTTTGTTGGGAACTCAATATGGTATGGATTTCTTTAACATTTTCAAAGCACCTGAAAAATATAATCCTGCCGCCACAAACATTCAAATAGATTTTGAATTTGTACAGTATAACGAGAATGGTGAGATTGACGAACTTGATGTTTACATTAGAAATTCCGATTGGGATGATTTGAAAGAAGGCATTAAGGGATTTGCTAAACAAAGACTAATCCCCGCCATTTACAAAGCCGTTTATGCTGTTCCTGGTGTAGTATTCCAAAACAAGAAAGATTTGCCATCAAAAGCATATAAGAAAGACGAAGTATCTTATAAGACATTCGGTCCTAAAGGTTCAAGAGTAAAATACAACCAGGTTAAAGACGAGAATGGAAATCCAGTTAGTTATGAAGGCAAACCAGCATTTAGAGAAATTCCTACTGAACAGTCTAAATTCAATAGAAATTTAGACGATGCTTTCAAAGAAATGTTTGGTAAGAAACCAACTGCTGATGAAAAACAGAAGATGTATTCATTCATTGGTGTTCTTTCTCTAATGAAGAAATATCTTAATGAAAAGCAGATACAGAGAACTTACAATTTCTTCCACGAAGATATTACAGATATTACTGACGATGAAACAGTTCTCAATGCTATCTTTAACAAATTCAAAGAAGTATTCCCATTCATTTATGACAAGAACGAATCTTTATCATTCAGCAACTACACAAAGATGATGTTAATGGGTGAATCTTTTGAGAAGAAAGAAAACAAAAAATTTGTTCTAAAAGATACAGTCAATGTTTTCAACAAAGACGATTGGAAGATTGGTAATTTGATTGGGGAAGCCAATGAAGTTGCCGGTAGTGTTGAAAATATGATGTATATTGCCAAAACCATTGTAGATAACATTGAAGAAGGAAACGATGGTAAACCCGCAAAAGTTTGGATGTGTGGTGGTGCAGTAAGAGATGAAATTTTGGGTAAAGCCAGTAATGACATTGATTTAATGACTAATTGTGACGTTCACAAGGTCGCAGAGTTATTTGATAATTGTGAAGTTGCTAGAACCAGTAATGCTAGACTAGCAAGAGTTTACATTGACAATGATTTGTTTGAATTGGGTTGCCTAGAAGAAGGTGATACTATTGAGCATAATCTTGATAGTAGAGATTTGACTTGTAATTCTATTTTGAAAGATTTGATTACAGGACAATACTATGACCCAACAGGTGGTATTAAAGATATTAAAGCAAAAAGAATTCGTTTCACAACTGCTGCGAGAGAAAAGATTACTGCAGGTAAAGACCCAGCAGAATTATTGAGAGCTTTCCGTTTCATGGCTCAGTTGGGATGGAATTTTGCTCCTGATACAGAAGAAGCAATTAAATCATATTCACAGAAAACTGGTGGTAAAATCAAGATTCAATTAAAAGCAGCATTAGGACCTGCTAACTGGAAGAAACTAATTAACGGAAAATATAAACAAAAAGCACTTGCCGAACTAGAAAAATATGGTTTTATAGATTGGGCAAAGACTTCATTCCCAGATGATTTTCAATAAGGAAAATATATGCCAACAAAATTAATGACAATTAAATCAAAAAGAAAAGATAATTTTGGTGAACCAGTAGAAGTTAGTGCTTATTACTGGACTCCAAAAAGCAAACTATTGGGTGTATTATTCGGTCATTTCGCTCCATTCACTGGTAAATATGGACATGCCAGATTGATTTATGAAGCACAAAAATATGGTATTGAAGATTTCGTTGTTGTAATGCCAACAAATCTTTCTCCATTGGATGACAACCGAAATTTGTTTACTGACGAACAAAAGATTAAAATTGTTAAAGAAGGTTGTAAAGAATTAGGAATTAACCTTCTTGATTGTTGGGTAGAAAATTTTAGAAACCCAAACGCAGTCATGGGAATGGTTCAAAGAAAATACCAGGATTACAGAATTGTGGTATGTTGTGGACCAGATAGAGCCAAACTCTATACAAAACTAGCTGTTCCATACGCAAAAGATAATACTCCATTTTTAGACCCCGAAGACCCTAATTTTAGAAAACAAGAAATGATTGTTTGTGAAGATAGAGGTGATAGAGAAACCTCTGGCACTAGAATTAGAGATATTCTAAAAAATGGAACTGTAAAAGAATTTATGGAAGAAACAGGTTATTCTTCTAAAATGTGGGTAATGATGCGAAACTTCATTAAAAAGAATGGTGTTGTTGAACTAAAAGAATCATTCTTTGAAAAATACAACAAAGAAAAGTATTTGAATGAAGGAATTGTAGATACCCCTAAAGTTCATATCAAACATTTATATAACCCAGGAAATTCTATGCAGTTGAAAGCAAATGAATTTTTGGATATTATAGATTGGTTGAAAGCACAGAATGGAAAATTAGACGATAACATAAATGTTTCCTATTCCGAAAAGTGCGATGGATTGCCATGTAGATTTGGATTGGATGGAGCTGGTAGATTCTTCCTTGAACAGGGTAAATCTGGTCCAATTTTTGATGCCGAAGAATTTACTAACAGAGATATTGAACGAGTTGGTTATAAGACTAGAATTAACACAGCATGGAAAAAGGTCTTTATCAAACTCAAAAACAATAAGAAGTTCCAAAACATTCTTAAAAAATATAATACAGAAACAGGCCTAAAAGTAATTGGTGAAGTTTTTATTAACTCAGTTGCTTTTGAAGGAAGAAAAGACGATTTGATTCGTTACATTGGAACTGAGTATTATAAGTCAAAAATGGGAACCTTCTGTTCATTTATTCTCATAAATGCTATTGATGGTGAGAATAATGACCTTGAAGAATTTGAAGATATTAAGAACGACTTGCTAAAAATTTCTAGTCCTGAAGTTATGTTTGACGATACGAATTATAGAAATAAATTCGGTGCCATTGACTTCAATGAAGAAATCAAAGAATTAGACGATGTAATTAAAGGACTTGAAAAAGAATTTGGTTCTGATGTAAAGAGTATTTTGGCTAATCCTTCTCGTAAAAAAGACGATTTATCAAAGAAAAAGAAGATAAAAGAACTCATTGAAGAATACCAAGGAAAATTTGATAGAAAGATTCAAAATCTATTTAATCAAACAGATGGTAAATGGGGTCCTGAAAGAGAAGGTATTGTTTTGAAATTAGCAAACAATATAATGCTAAAAATTACATCTGATACATTCAAGAAGTTCCAAGCCAACAATAAGAAAGAAAATGACGAGTACGGATTCCAAAAACACAAAGAATGGATTTTTGGACCCGCTGACGAAGATGACGAGAAAAATGAAAGTCTTTCTAGTCTAGTTAATACATTATCAAAAACAGTTGGTGAATTTATTAACGAAAGTAAAAAGAGTAATAAATAATATATGATTGGTAAATTTACAGAATGGTTAAATGAGAATAAAGTATTGGATGAAGCAAATTTCGCTGTAAATCCAAATAAGACTAATGAGTATGACCACAAGTCTACTACCTATTTTGAAATGACTTATTTGGAAAAGATTAAACAAACTTTGTTAGCAGGTCAACCAGTCTTTATAAATGTACCAAAGAATGTTACCAAAAACGAAGTAACCACTGAAGACTATGATTATCTAACTATAAAAGATTTCTATTCCAAGAAATTACAAAATGCTTCAACATATCAAGAATTTTGTAAATCAGTTAATCCATCTAAATTAAGAGTTCATGGTTTAACTATTGATAATTTCGTAAATCATATTTGGAAAGGTTCATTTAGTAATCGTGGCAACAGTTCTTCTCTAGGTGGTATCTTTGAAAAATTGCTTGTAAAAGCATTCCAAGATTACCAAAATGGTGAAGTAGTAGAAGAAAAATACAGAAAAGCGATTGAAAAGATTATCAAACTAATTGGTGTTAATCCTAAAAAATTTGCTATGTGGAATGTAGCAGATAATGGTAATAATCGTTCCAAACGATTAAATAATTTGTATGTTAATCTTGAAAATGTTAAAGATGTTTCCCAATTAGATTTTGATAGTGAAGAACACGATATTGGTAAAGTAGTTACAGATGTAACGATTACTTCATATCCTAACGAAAATAACAAGTTCTATCTATCATTGAAACATGGAAATACAAACGAAATTGTAAATTTTGGTGCTGCTAAAATTAGACTAGCATTACAAGATTGTTATGATGATTATGTTGCTAATGGAGAAAAGAAACTAAATCCTTCACAATTCTTAAAGAATTATTGTAAGATTTTTAATTTGGATTTGAATAAATTATTAGCAAGTTATGATTTTGTTTCTAATAATAAACAACCAAAACTAGAAACATTTAAGAAATTGTGTAACTCAAAATACCCAAGTAAGGGTGTTATTTCAGCTCAATTATCTAAATTGATTGCCTATTGTATCGGGTATGGTTATATATATGTTCACGATTTAGGAAAAGAAATTGAAGTAATTGATTTGAGAACAAATGAAGATTTGGCAAAACTAATCAAGAAATACTCTGGTAACTATGATGTTAAATATGCTTGTGATACTGGAGCAAAGACTGTATTTGATTTCAATTTGTGTAGTGAAAAAGACAAAAAAGACATCTTTATTCCACAATCACGATTTGAATTAAGACCAAACTCCGGCGCCGAAATTAACTTGTTCTCATTGAAATTAAATATCAATGGTGAAGAAATAGGTAATGGCTGAGTTAGATAAATTTTATACAAACAAAAATATAGCGAAAAAGTGTGTAGATTTACTACACACTTTCTTTACAGTTGATTCAAATGAAGTTTATTTGGAACCTACGGCAGGTGATGGTGCGTTCCTTGATTATCTTCCAAACTATGAAGCATACGATTTAAAACCTGAAGACCCTAGAGTTATTGAACAAGACATTTTTAAGTTCGTTCCAAATAGAAACAATTACATTACGATTGGTAATCCACCATTCGGTAAGAGAAGCAAACTTGCGATTGATGTATTCAATACTGTGGCGAAATACTCTAATGTGATTGCGTTTATTGTTCCTGTTTCTTTTATGAAATACAATGTTCAAAAAGAACTTGATAAAGATTTCAAACTTATTCATAATTGGATTTTACCCGAAAATTCGTTCCTAGACAGAGATACAGTATATGATGTAAACTGTGTGTTCCAAATTTGGGTTAAAGAAAATTCAAAGTATGACATTCACCCAAATATAAGATTAACAGAAAGACCAAAGATTAAATGTGATGATTTTAAGATTTGGCAGTATAATGCAACCGAATCTCAATTCAAAGCAGTAAATGAAGATTGGGAAATTGCGGTATATCGTCAAGGATATAAGAATTATAAGAAGAAATTCACACAGGCAGATAAACAACAAATTATTGCCGAAATGGATGGCAGTTCTACAGGAAAAAAAATTCAATTCTTTTTCATAAAACCTCTCAATGATAATGCAAAGTCCATTATAAATAAAATGGATTTTGAGAAGTTAGCAAACCGAAATACCAGCACACCTGGTTTTGGAAAAGCTGATTTCGTAGATTATTATAACGAATTGAAACAGGAGACATAAAATCTCCTGTAAATTATTGAGGTGATTTTATGATAAAACCTGATGTACATATAGAACTGTGGAATGCTTTTAATGATATAAACTTTAACGAACCTGACCACAAATATACAGATAGTCTAGGAACTAAATTTCAGTCCGCTACAGGTTGGATTAAACAATTTGAACCAGATACAGATTGGGATATAATCAAAGAAAAGAAAGCTGCAAAAGAAGGAATTTCTGTTGAAGAATTAAGTAAACAATGGGAACAAAAGCGGTGATTATGCTACTCATTTAGGAACTCAAGTTCACTCAGTCATGGAACTAATCTGGCAGAAAAAGAACTACAATTTTGATAAAAGATTGAATGAAACCTTCGCAGATATGGAAGAGGACTTTGATTATCGTAAAACTATTTGTAAAGATATTTTTAACAAAATGAAGAATATCTATGTACCTATTGCCAACGAATTTATTGTTTATGACCAGCCAAACGCAATCTGCGGAACTATTGATATGCTTCGGATTTGACATAAAACATAATGAATATCATATTATAGACTGGAAAACTTCTAAACGATTTGATACTGGAAATACAAGATTTCCTAAATATATGAAAAAACCATTTGACCATGTTTTATATTGTAATACCGCTGAATATAGTTTACAACTTAGTCTTTATGCTTATATTCTTGAAAAATATACTTCTATAAAAATTAGTAAAATGATTTTAATACAAATACCTAATAAAGATAATCCTATGCCACAAGTTTTTAAATGTATGGATTTTAAAAATCAAATAAAAAATATATTAGAAGGTTAAGGACAGACGAAAAGAATCCTTTCGTTTGGGTTTGTGTTACCAGCACAAACCCTAACTTATATAAATATAATAGTCAACTGGTAATTGACTATAAAATAAGAGGATTCAATATGTTTAAATGTAAATTATGTGGCAAAGAATTTGCTAATTTTAATAGTTTTGTTCAACATTTTAAAAGAGAACATAAAATAGATTATAAAAAATATTTTGATACTTATATAGAACCAAATGATAATCATTTGTGCCCTATTTGTAAATTAAGACAAAGAAAATTTTTTAAAGGGAAATATAGAAAAACTTGTTGTACAAAAGAATGTAGAGATAAATGTATAGTTAAAACTTGTATAGAAAATAATGGTGTACCAAATAATTTTTTAGTTAAAGACAAAAATGGTAAACCAAAAAGAAATAAAACTATGTTAAATCATTATGGATATGAATATAATTTACAAAGACCTGAAATTTTAAAAATATATCAAGAAGGTTTTGAGAAAAAATGGGGTTCTAAAACCCCTTTTGAATCTAAAAAATGGCATAAACTATATAATCCAATGAAAACAAAAGAAGGAAGATTAAAAAATAAAAATAGTTATTTTAAAAATCGTAAAAAACATGTAAAAAGATTTAAATTTGAAAATGAATATTTTGATAGTAGTTGGGAACTTGCTTATTATATTTGGTTAAAAGACCATAATATAGAATTTACACACGAACCTTTTAAACTAAAATATATTTTTAAAGAAGAAACATTTTGTTATTTACCTGATTTTAAAATTGGCGATGATATTGTAGAAATTAAAGGTTTACATTTTTTTGAAAATCATAATCCTAATGGTAAAATGATAAACCCATACGATAGAACTGAAGATGATAAATATGAAGCAAAACATCAATGTATGATTGAAAATAATGTAAAAATTATAACTGATTGTTCAGTTTATATTGAATATATTGAAACAATGTATGGTAAAAATTATTTAGAAACTTTTAGAAGAAAAAGGTGAATACATTTTGGAAAAACATACCAGTTTAAGAATTGGTGAGATGGTATTATTCCAAATTCCTAATAAGGACAACCCTATGCCACAAGTATTCCGTTGTTTGGATTTCAGTTCTTACATAGCGAATTTCTTGGATAAGAAATAGTGAAGTTCTCGGCAAACAAATTTAGAATGGTAGTGTGTTGACATTACCATTCTTTTTTTGTATATTGAAAATATGATTATTAAACTATACACAGAAACTGACACTTCATACGATTTTAAGACATATAAGTTACCTGAAACAATGGAACATATTCAGTTGTCTTTATCCAAAGATACCAAAGATGGTAATCTCGGTGATATTGAATTCATCTGGTATAATAACGATGTTAAAAATGGGTATGAGTACAATTCCGAAACTTTATATTTTCACAAAAAGAACTATATAACTGTTAATGATAAAAAATTCGTAATTACAGATGAAAACGATTTGAAGGATTTTTATCATTATTTAACTGGTGAAGATGTAGATTTATATTTAAGAGAATTTCTCGCATTAGAGAAAGAAGCTACTGTAAATAAGGATTTTTAATGGATATCACAGTTTATAACAATAATAACAAATACGAATCATTTCAAACCATAACTCTTGAAAGTAATTCCGCAGTTTATAACACTACTCTAAATTTCAGTAAAGAAGATGGTGAAGATAAACCGATTGGAAGTATACAATTATGTTTAAGAGAGGTAGTCAATAACAATTTATGGTGGAGAAATGAATCTCTAATTTTACATAAAGGTTGTGTTGTTTCTATTGATAACCAAGAATTTTATGTGAATGATAAAATTGATGCGTGTAAACTGTACAAGTATCTTACTGGTAAAGATGTAGGAGAACTTACAAAACACTACATGACCGAAAACATTTCACAAAAGATAGAAAATGATTTTGAGTGAAAGACTGTAAATTCTTAAAACCATTTGAAGAAGAAATACAGAATTTATTTCCAGACCATAAAGTAGAATGGTATAGGGACGATTCTAATACAGAATACGAAGAAATTAGAATTGATAATAAAACTGTAATGTGCACTGATGTTGGTGAATTTACTGACTATCACGATTTGGGTGCTGGTGGAGAAAAGATTTTCCACCACAGTATTGTTGTTCATTTCCCATTCATAAATGATGACTATGAGTTTATGGGATTGTGTATAAAAGACCCTTATAAGCACAAGATTGAACCAATTAAATTTGAACTGTTTTGTGAACATAAGATTTTGAGAATGTTTTTTCCTTTCTTAATGGAAACGAATGATGAAGTAATCAAGAAAGTGTTCGCCAATTTGTGTGATATATCAGAACTACAAAAGGATTTCTAATGAACGCAAAAGGCTTTTTGGCAATAATGTATGAAAAGATTAAAGCATACTATCCAAAATTTGAAGTTAGATTGTATGAAAAAGCCGTGACAGTTAGAATAAAAGATGGAATGGCAATTCATGTTTTGGAATATGAGAATTTGATTGACAAGATGGTATTGCGTTTCATTGAAGTACATGACTATGATATAGGCGATTTTAAAGGAAGTTCAACTTCTGTAACTTTATATAGCGAATCTATTGACAGCTACAATATAGATTACTATAATATATCTAACAACCAAATGGATTACATTGTAGAAAATTTATGCAGTGGTCTAATACAGAAGCAGTTTGAATTATACGAAGATTTGAAGAAGGATTTTGAATGATAGAAGATTTCGTAGATACCCCGGCAGAACAACCAAAACAGAAAGTTCTTTTGGTTGACCTTCACAATTTGTGTATGCGTCATTTGTTCGCCCAAATTCCAGACCCTACTGATATTAATTATACTCAATACAAATTTGGAATGTTACAGAGCATTAGGAAACTGGCTCGTACTTTTAAACCCGATAGAATAATTTATTGTAAAGAATCATTTGATGGCAACTGGAGAAAATCTGTTTATCCTGAATACAAGGCTAATCGTGCCGCTGAAAGAGAATCTTCAGTAGTTGATTTTGAGAAATTCTTTGCCGCTAATGATAAATTTATTGCTGGACTTGAGAATTGTATGAAAAATTCTCAATTCCTAACTTTACCACATTTGGAAGCAGACGATTTAATCGCATTAACAGTAATGACCCAACCAACTTGGGATATTACATTGGTTTCCACAGATAAAGATTTTTATCAGCTCCATTCATACAAGAATTTCCACCAATGGGACCCTATCAAGGAAGAATATATCCAAATTATTAACCCTGATGCGGCTCTAATGGAAAAGATTGTTAGAGGTGATAGAAGCGACAACATTCCCGCAGTGAAGAAGGGTGTTGGCTCAAAAACATTTGCTAAAATCTATAATGATGGTTTAAGCGAATGGATTTCCTTCAATATGCTTCAAGAGGCATTTGACCGAAATACAAAACTCATTTCGTTTAGATGTATTCCTGAAGAATTCAAATCACAGGTGAAAAACTCACTTGACGATTTTGAAAAGAAGCCATTTGATAGCCGAGCATTTTTCAATTTCATTATTGACGAAGGTATCGGTGTATTTTTGGCTCACGCAACTGAATTTATTAACTATATGAAATAAGGAGAAAAACTCTATGGCTTATTACTACACTAAATCTAGCATCAAGATGACTAACCTCACCATTAGTTTCAATATGGGTGGATTGTTTGACCAGGATGGTCAGCATGGAATTTCCCACTTGATGGAACACCTTGTATGTAAGACATTCAAGGACGAATACTCAAATCTCGCCAAGTATGATATTGAATGGAATGCTTCCACCAGCGATGATGTTGTTATGGTTTATTTCACTGGTATGGAAAAGTATTTCACATCCGAATGGAAACGCAGATTGATTAACAAGATTACTGGTGGTATTAACATTCCTGAAAAAGAATTTGAAGCAGAAAAGAAGGTTGTTCTCCAGGAATATATGGATTGTTTCAATGAACCAGCTAATTCCGAAAATGCTATTAGAACAAAGTTTGGCTACTATGGTGCTATTGGTAAGAGAGAAGATATTGAAAATTTCACATTCCAGGACATGAAGGACTATTACGAAAAGTTTATGCGTAAGCCAGCAAAGATTATTGAAGTCGGTCCAACAAAGTCCGATTTTAGTGATGTTCCAACTCAGGAAGAATATCAAGTCCAACCATTCAAACCAAAGTATAAGAAGAATTGGAAGCTCCCAACTGAACCAACACCAGACAACACAAAGTGTGATGTTTCATTTGTATGTAAGAAGTCTGTTAATAAGGCAGAATATCCAGCATTGGCAGTAGCAGTCAATATGCTCACTATGGGTCTTGAATCCCCAATGTATCAGGAAATTCGTGAAAAGCGTCATTTGACTTATCATGTTGGTGGTGGCATTATGAAATACATTACCTATGGTTATGCTACATTTGGTGCTTGTACTGACAAGGAAAACGAACAAAATCTCATTGATGCTTTCAAGATGTTCTTTGACGATATTGGTAAGTGGCTCACAAGAGATAGATTTGAAGATTTGATTTGCCACATTGAAGTTAATCGTGAACAAGATAAAATCTTCAAGCACAGAAATGTTAATAAGATTTTGAACAAGGGAAAGATTCAGATTGGAAATGCTTATAAGAAACTAACATTTGAAAAGGTGTTGGAAATTGCTAATAAGTATTTGAAGACTGATAACTTTGACATTATGGTAGAATAATGATTGATGGTGGTCGCTGTATATCTCCTGAAGAACGATACCTACAGACATTAGGCGATTATGCCAAGTCTGTTGGTTGTGATGTAAAATACTATGATAATTCCAATGCCGAAGGCGAAGGATATGATAGTGTTTACTTTTATAATGGATATGACTGCGTACCACCTGATTTTTGTTGTTTAACTATTTGGTATAATGGAAATTTATTAGCACAAGTTAAATTTGACGGCCGTGACCGATGCGAGCAGTATGCTTCTATTTTGGATAGACAGTCATTTAAATTGTGGCTACAGTTCTATGAACAACCATATTCAAAGTTAGAAAAATTTTGGTGGAAGTTTAAAAGACTCATACATAAGAAAGTTGAGATACCATATCATTATCACTCCTCAGTTCATTTTGACATGATACCTGAGTTCTATAATTATAGTGCTGATGATTTGAAAAAATTAAAAGATAGGGGATATATTTTCACCGAAGATTTTAAGAAGTATCTTTACTATATGAAGTATGAAAACCAAATGGCTAGAAAACAAAGAAAAGTTGAAAACAAAATAAACGAAATAGAAGAGGATTTTAAATGAGTAAGACAATTATTGTACAGTATCTTGACGATACCATTGAAAGATTACAGAAGATTGAAAAGGGCGACTGGATTGACCTTCGTGCCGCAAAAGATTATGTAATCCCAAAGGGTGAGTTCCAGTTAATCCATTTGGGTGTTGCTATGAAGTTGCCAGAGGGATATGAAGGCCATTTAGTTCCACGTTCTTCCACATATAAGAAGTATGGTATTATTCAGGCTAATCATCAGGGTGTTGTAGATAATAGTTATTGCGGTCCTAATGATTGGTGGTATTTCCCAGCTATCGCATTGAACCAGGATGTTCACATTAAGAAGGGTGAACGAATTTGCCAGTTCCGCATTATGGAAAAGCAACCTGAAATTGAATTCATTGAAGGCCAAATGCAGGATGCCGACAGAGGTGGTTTTGGCTCTACAGGAACAAAGTAATATGAAAGAAATACTACAACAGAAAATTGATGAAATAACAAAACAAATTGTTTATTGGAAAGAACAAGTATTTGTTACTCACCCTAACGATATGGAACAGTTAAATACTACCATAACTTCGTTGGAGTATGTTCTTTACAATTACCAAAAAATGTTAAAAAAATATGAATAGAATCCGCCGCGAAATTGACAAGATTGACGATAAAATTTTTAAGCTGCTTAAACAGAGATTAAGCAAGGCCAAGAAAATTGGTCAGCTCAAAAAGTATATGAAAGTCAAAGTCAATGACGCTGAGCGAGAACAAGAGATTTTGGATAAACTAAAAACCGACGAATATAAGAACTTTGAAAATCCGATGTCTGAAATCTACAAAGAAATTTTCAAGCAGATGAAGGATTTAGAAGATGGAGAAGACTAGAAGCTACATTTTCTTAATTTCGTTTTTAGACGGCCCATTTGCGGAACGGGCTTACAGAAAAGAACGAAATTGTTAAAAGCAATAATATAGCGGAAGCCATTAAAATTATTCAGCAGAAATACGCTGACAAAATGAAACTTGTTATAAGGTCGGTGTATTGTGAATAGTTTTATCTTTTATAAAGATGGTTTAGACGATAACCAAAATTTAGCCAGATGGCTTTATAACTATTTGATAAATCATAGAGATAAAACCATTCGGGTTGATAAGTAACAAACAGCACAATGCTGTTGTTATTTTATCTATTGTTAGAGAAATGATTTCGGCAAACAAACCCGAGTTGTTTAAATATAACAGAAAATTGGATATTGTACTGCATAATGGTTGTAGAGTTTTCACTGCTGGAATGTGTTCCGCATTAAATTGTATGCGTGGAAGAAGCATTGATGTTATGATTTTGGATAATTTCAATGTGTATAAAACTGTGGATGTAGAAGAATTTTACAAATGTTATATTCCAGTATTGGGTAGTATGACAAATGCTATGCTTGGGTTCGTGTTGAATACACAAGAGAAGATTAGTAAAAATAGCATGATATACATTTATTCAGTGCACAAAAAATAAAATTTTAGTTGTAACAAAATATAATTACTATATTTTGTATCAAACAAATTTAAAACAAAAAGGATGAATACAAATGATTAAAGAAATGAAATACAATAACCGGATTCATTGAACTAATGAGTGAATTGGCTTCAATTAACCCACAGTTGATTTTCAAGAAGAAAGAAGATGACGCTGATACTTTATCTGTAAAGGCTATTGCCGCTGATAAATCCGTTGTATATTTCTTGGAAGCTCCAAAGGATTATTTTGATTTTGAATCCAATTCCCTTTCAGTAATTGATTTCAATAGATTGGTCAGTTATTACAATGTTTTCAATAATCCAAATTCCGACCCAAAGAAGAATGAAGTTCCTGAAATGAGCATTGAATATAACAATGACCAGTGCGAAGAATCTGTTGTACTTCATATCAAGTCTTCTTTGAGAAATGCTAACTTGAAGCATAGATTGGCAAACGAAGATGTTATCACTAAACCAACCTTCTCTAAGGTCAAATTCCCATCTGTTGATGCTATCGTCAATTTGACTGAAGAACAGCAGAAAACCATCAATGCTCGTTTGAAGTTGATTGGTGCCGATAGAATGAAATATGCTTTCAAGGGTGATACTTTGACATTGACTTTGTTCACCACAAAGACTGGTGATACCTATGCCGAAGATTACAAATTGGAAGAAGCCGTTACCGAAGATTTTGAATTGGTAACACCAGCTACTGGTTTCGCTCTCTTGCCAGTTGGTAATTTCAAAGTTAATGTTTCCAAAGCAGGTATTATGGAATTCAAGCAGTTGCGTGATGACGCAGTTGATTTGAGTCTCTATATTGCCAAGGCAAAGAATGACTAATTAACTTATACATACTTTCAAAGAAGCTACTTTTTGTAGCTTCTTTTATACCTTTTTTAATTCGTTTAGAAAATATATAAGAGAAGTTATTATGGCATATATTGTAAAGTATCATCAGCAGAATCGTGTTAAAGATTTACCAAGTGTATTCAATGAAGAATCCACAGGTTTAGAGATTTTCGTTAGAACAATTATCAAAGAAAAGTTGGAAAAGGGTATTTCAAAAGAAGAAATTTTGAAAGAACTCAAACTATTGGAAGTTAACGAAGATAATAAGAATAAATGTTTGGAAGTTATCAAAGAAGAACTTGGTGATGTTGGTAATGTAAAATTGGAAAATTACTTTGATTTCAATACCACTACTTGGAAATCCAATAGTGAAGATGTGGGTGAATTTGAAGGATTTTTCGCATGACCGAAGAAGAATATAGAAAGTTAGCAAATGAAATGTTTGGGTTGGATGAAGAAACAGACCCCGAAGTTCAACAAGAAATGGATATGATTAAAGCATTGAATATAGCCCATTGGAGTGAAACCGGTACTGCTACATCACCTGACAATGAAAATGCTGACCTTGAACTATATGCGAAAAAGATTAAAGAAGCAGAAGCAATAATGGCACTCAATAGAGATTTTGCCGAAGAAGATATACAAACAGGAACAAACGAAACTGGTTTACCAGATGTAATGTTTTTTTAATTATGAATGAACCATTAATGAAATTAGATGATTGTGCGTTAAGTAACATTGAGAAATTTCTCATTGAAGAAATAGAGCGACTTAGAAAACATCCTCCGATGTCAAATAAGGGTAATGTTAGTTTTCGTGGATTTACAAAGTACTATCCTACAAACTTAACACCAAGTCAAACTATATTGGAAGATGTAGCAAAAGAATATAATGCTAAACAAATTAAAACTTACGAAGTCATTTTAAAATACATACAAACCCAAAGAGATTTTTCCGATGAATGTTGAGATTGACCAGGATATTATGAAAGATATAATAGCCGCTATAACAGAAAAACGAAATTCACTTGTAATAGATAATCTGTGGAAACAGGTGCCTAAATATAGTGGATTTACTGGCTATACTGTTGACCCCATAGATACTGACCCAATAATTTCACAAACCGAACTTGATATTAAATTAAAGAAATTTGATAACTTAATAAATCAACTAAAAGCAAATAGCGACTTTACATAAGGAGAAATAATATGTTCGTTGTTGGAGTAATCGTAATCACAGTAGCCATAGTTTACGGAAGTTATGTTCAGGTTCATGAGCATGACCGCGAAACTAGAAAAGAAATAGTAGATTGTAATAAAGAAGAATAATCAGTTTAACAAAACATCTTTTTGTTTTAAGAGTATTGGCAACAATACTCTTTTTTATTATATTCATTGTATGAGATATAATGAACCAGGAATAAGAATCGGTTTAGCACCGGCAGAAAAAACAGTGATTAAAAATTACAGTACAGATTATGTGGACTGGGAAGGTCCATATTTTGACTTTTCAAAATTAGTCAGAGCCTTGGATTGCGAAGGTTTATACGATACCGAATATAATAGAGGTATTTTACGAGACGCAAGTATAAATGTTGTTTATTACAAAGGTTCTGATAAAATGATATTCAATTTTGATGTTAGCGGTTGGAATCATTTTGAAAACCCAAAAGCAAAAGACATTACAGATTCTTATATCTACAATTTGCGTTTAGTAGATATTATTTGTGAAAGTGATTATACTTATGATTCATATAATCACCACTACGATTTTATGATTAACAGAGTTTACTGGTCTATAAAATCTTTGATATTTGCTACCGATTTGATTATGGATTATGAGTATTGTGGAAATAAACACAACCACCCAGACAAATGGTATTATGATATTGAATATATGAGTAAACTCTATAACGAATACATTAAATTAGATGAAATTAAAGATGATTTTGAATAAGTATAAGTATCGTCAGATAGCAGGCCAGGTATTACGAGAATACGATGATTTAGCCGATAAAGTATATTCTATTTTTAAACCAAAATACATTAACCAATATAAGTGTTTTGATTCCCTTGTATTTGTAGATGATATTTTGAATAAATTGGATAAAGATATTGGATTATTTTATCTTGAACGATTTGAAACACCTGAAGAAACAGTTCATAAAATCTTTCAAGATAAAATACCAAAAATTTTAAAAGATTACTTAGTTGAATTTAAACTAGACGAGATACAAAATGACTTTTGACGAGATTAAAGACTATCTGTTAGAAAAAGGTTTAGAATGGGATGGTCGCTGGAGACAGTTCATGTATGGTAAACTCATATTTGCTGCTGCGAAAAGTGATTACAAAATCACTGATTATTATGCGTTAGATTTTGTAAAAACATTCCTACACGAAGATGGGCCGACTAAACTATTAACCCAAATTTCTTGTGAAGTAAAACCTGAATGGAGATACGAACTCAAAAACATTACAAAAGAACTATTAGACCAAAAGTACAAAGAATATATTGAACGATTGGATTTTTTGGCTAATTACAGTAAACGAGAAAAGATTATCAAGAAAGAAAATGAACTAAGGAGAGATTTCTAATGAAAATGATTTTACCTACACCACAAGATTTTCTTTGTGGTATCAGTTTAGATTACTGTAACATTGAAACTAAAATAGAACAGTTATCGTTTTCTTATAATAATGTTCCAGGAAATTTTGGTATGCCAGATAACAATATAGAACTACGATACACATTTCATTTTCAAGGTGAGCCGAGATATGTTTATATTACTTTGAAATGTAATAGTTGGAATTATAATGTTAATTCTTCGGAAATTGATGTTTATAGAGCATACATTGTACAAATTAGATGTGAATCCAACACATATTATGGAATAGAGATAAATTCAAGATTTATGGAAGAAGCAAATAAATTAATTCGTGAAGAAAGTTCCATACAGAATGTTATGCGTATTGTAAATTTGTATCTTGAAACATTTGTTGGCGGTAATCATAATAACATTGACCCACAAAAGATTGTGGATTATTATATGACCCAAAGACCTTTATTTGCCAAAAAGGATAAAGTAGATGCCGAACTCCACAGAATCAAACAAGATTTTGAATAATCTTGATGAATTTATTCAAAAAGCAAATATAGAACAGGCTAATAATGTTTTAGATTATATCAAACATAGTGTAAAATATGCCAAATTTCAACCGGAATTTAATTTCTATATTATGGATATTCCTAATTTAAGAACTATGTATAGTAAAGATTTGTTTGAAACTGTATGTGAAGTATTAGCCGAAAATTCTATTATGATTTCCGATGTTGACGATTATAACAGTAATCTGTATATCCCAACTGAGTTTGTAAAGAAAAATTTACAAGAAAATCTATTAAAATCCATTCAAAAAGATTTCTAATTGTAAACATATTTTTACATAATTTTACCAAAAATCCATTGACAACTGATGGATTTTTTCTATATTATACTTAGAAATTAGAGAGGTAACTATGATTACAGAAATCGCAAAAATTGAAATTAGGACTCGTAATGAAATCTTTACGATTGAAGGCGAAGTCAAGACTGAAAACGAATGGGATTTGGAAACAGGTTATCTCCAACACAGAGATTTGGCAAAGAAACTCACGATTGAAAAGAATATCAAGAAAGAAGATATTGCTTATATCCGAGTTTATATGAACAAAGATGTAGATAGTTTTTACCATATTCTCCAGTATTGGGATGGTGAAAAATTTATTGGTCTTTTTTAACAAAGAGAGGTACAACAATGGCAGGATACATTAGCAACGAAGAATACCAGAAGGCATTTGAAGAAAAATTCCGTTCACAAAACGAATGGCGAGATGCCCAGCGTGTGAAGAAGTACATTCACGAATACGAAATCAAAGAATGGCGAGGAACGATTGCGTCTGGTTTAACCGAAGAACAATTCACCAAGATGGTGAACGATATTGCGATTGACCGAGAACAGAAGTTTTTGGCTAAGGGCTACGCAACTATCAATGATTTGTACAAGAGATTGGGCGAATTGATTGAACAGGGACATGGCGAAGCTACCATTTATGTAAACGATAATTGTGGTGGTGGTTATTCTTTGTTCAAGAAGGATTTGGAAAACTATAAAGTTGTAAATGACGATTTGGAAATTGGAGGTTAAAATGTTATCACAGTTTTTCTATCTACCAGCAAACCAAAAGGTTGACGAAGAAAAGCGAATTGCTTTTACTCAGGAAAAGATTAAGTTGGTGAAGGATTTTCTTTCTCAACATTTTCTCTCGGCTCGTTATAAGGATGGGCATCCATTTGAATTTGACGAAAACGATTGGCAGGTCTATGTTGGCGAAAAGGTTGTAATTAACCAGAACTATTGGAACGCAAAGATTGACGAATTCCAGGCCACTAATCGTTGTAAGATTGAACAGCTTGATTATCTGTATCTTTTGATGCAGCTTTGGCGAGATGTGAATGGTCGCAAGCTCTCCATTTCCGAAGGCACTCTCGGCATTAGTTTGTATTTGCCAAAGAAGAAGATTGTACAGAAGAAAGAAGTGGAAACTAAGCCAACTACTAAAGAAGAAATTGCGGTCAAGATTAACCCAAAGAAGTTCCGAATTACCAAGCACGAACATCTTTTGGATAACGGCAAGGTCTATACAGACTATCGCCCGCAGAAGAAGGGTTGGTTCTTTTGGAACAATTTCTACACAGGTGACCCACAGTATTCAGGTGTGATTGGATTTGATACAGAAGAACAGGCGAAGCAGTATCTCATTGATTACATCCGTTTGAATGGATATATGGGCGAAACCATTATCTATCCTTCGGCTGACCTTGATGCTACTGTAATCTAATGACTATTTCGGAACTTGTAAATCTTGTAAAGACTACTGGCTTTCATGGGTATGAAACCCAACTGGGCTATGTAGTCTTTACAGTCCGTTGTATAAATGAAAGCAGCGAATGGTTAGTGAATGTTGTTGGTGATATTCTTGTAGTTCGTAATGTAAGATATAGTAAAAAACTAAACAAAATCTTATATAGTACAAATTATAAAGCATCAATAGATAAAATTGACCCGAAAGTATTTGAATTGGAATTAGGCGAATTAAAAAGGAAATGGGATAGAGTAAATAAACTCAAATATAGTAATGATTTACGAAATAAAATTCAAGAGGATTTTAATGACTAAATCTGATATTATAGATTATCTAAAAAACAAATCCGAAATTCGTCATAAGGTCTTTATAATGGAAATTATTTTTTTCATTGAAAAAGACAACAAAGAATATAAGTTTATGGTTGTTAGACGAAACGAAAAGTTGGTATCTCTCTTTAATACCAATTTAAAGATTACTCTGTTGAAACCCAAAGAATTGACCCCAACTATACTTGATAATTATATAGAACAATTTATGTTATCTGTAAAGAAAGAACAAACGAAACAACGAATCAAAGATTTAAAAGAAGATTTTAACTAATGGCAAAAGAAAAAGACCGACATAAAGCTGGGTATTACAAAGAATATGCTCGTAGGACTGGTAAGAAAGACAGACACAAACCAGGCTATTACAAGGAATACCAAAAGCGAAAAGCGGAAAAAGCAGAAAAAGAATACAAAGTTAAGAAACTATTAGATGCTATAAAGAAGGATTTTCAATGAATTTTGGTGAAGCATACGATTACTTAAAAGATATGGGATTTACATTCCAGTTTGAAAACCCGGATTCCATTCGGTTCAGCGACTGCCATGTATTCTATGGTAAAGAACTGTTCGGAACTATGTATCAGCATAATATGATGTTTGGTGATGGTAAAGGAATGGTTAGACAGTTTACTTACGATGGTTGGTGGCCGAGACAAGAATTTTTTGATTATGTGAAAGATTATCTTATTCAAGTTAAGCAAAACCAAGTAGACGAACTAATTGAAAAGGCCAACGAGGATTTCCGATGACTAAAAAAGAACAAATTATCCAAGAAATCTTTAAGAAACTAGAATCACAGTACCCGTATTTTACTGCTGGTAAATCTGATGAAACTGGTGATATTATAGATTTTTCGTTTCCATTACATCCTTATGTTGTTGTGGGTGTTTTTACAACAATGGGTAGAAATCCAAAAATTGCAGTAACACCAGATATGATTATGAGTGCTGATGGGTATCTATTGCCCATTGACGAAGGACATAATTGTGTTCTAGGTCTGTTGGATGATTACCTTATGTTTGAACCAAATATGAAAAACTATGATAAAATTTGCGACAGATTAAATAAGATTATTCTACGCAAAAAGCAAATTGACGAATACGAAAGATTGAAGAAAATCAAGGCAGATTTTTAACCTATACATACGATATGAAATACGAATGTAAAATTTTAATTGGTACTACATTTTGTGGAAAATCCACTTATGCAGCTAAACACCAATACACACATAAAATTATAGAAACTGATATTGTAAAATACGATAGTCAGCGTGGTAATCTTTCTATCACAGATTATGTAAACCAGTTAATCAGTAATGAGAAAGATGTTATATTAGACCAGACTAAATGTGGTAAAGCAGAATTGATTGATTTGATTGAGAAAATCAAGGAACACCACAATGTAAAATTGGTTATCTTTGATGTATCTTACAAACAGATTTTAGCCAACCGTGCTTATAGTGATAGAAATGTAAGAAAATCACCCAAAACTGAAAATTACATTCAAGAACGATTTAACGAATGGACTAGACAAAAAGATGCGATTTTGAACTTGGATTATGATAAAGAAATAATCCACGATTACATTAACGATGGAATTGACGATTTTTTGAGTTAATGTAAACAAAAATTTACAAAAACTGGTATTGACAAAATACCAGTTTTTTATTATATTTAAACTGTAATTTAGAAAAAGAGGTTTTATGATTACTAATGTTAATTTTAAATCATTTGAAGAACTTTGCCCCAATTTTAAAGGAAGAGGTCAAGCAAATGGATTGCACGATAGTGTTAAGGGATTTGCCGGTTGTTATTTAGTTAAAACTTACGAAATTGATAAAAAAACTAAAAAAACAAAAACCTATTATAAAATTGGTTATAAAGGATTAACTAATAATGGTGAATCCGATTCAGGTAGAATTAAAGATTACGCAAAATTAAATGTAGATTGTTTGGGTTTTATCTTTCAGGAAAAAGGAGATAAACGAGAATTTGATATTGAAATTCACGATAGATTAAAGAAGTTTTATAACTATGTATTTGAAAAAGGAACATTTTTCGGTAATGATGAAGAAGGTTGCCATTTTAAAGATTACAGAGAAGATGATGATACATTCATTTTAAATTGTAAGCAGGCTTGCTATCATTACAGAACTGGAACTAAACCCAAAGCAATTAAAACCCAATTTTGGGGACCTAGAGTTGGTTCACAAGACATTTGTATTGATAAAGCATTTAATTATTTTAGTAAGAATAAATCTTTAAATGAATTTTTAATAGCTGCTAAATGTAGATATGGAAAATGCTATACATCACTAAAAATCATAGATAAACTTGAAACTGAAAATGTATTGAAACACCATTTACATTTAATTACTTCATATAGACCATCCGACATTATTGCTGAATGGTACGATACTGTAATTACTCACAATGATTTTAATTGGGATGTTTTTGTTCACCCAAGTTTACAAAATAAATTTCCACACGCAAAAACATTAGATGATTTAAATGAAAAATCTAAAGGAATCGTAATAGCTTCTACCCAATGCCTTATTAAAAAATCAAAAACAAACGATGAAGTTGATTATTCAAAGTATTCTAAAAAACTCCAAAAACTAAAATTTGGTGTAGTTTGTGCAGACGAAGATGATGTTGGCAATAACAAAGAAAATGCTATCAATTTTAGAGCCAACAATTTAAATTATGAAAATGTTATTAGAATTACTGGAACAGCATATCAGGAATTAATTTGGGAAAGTAACAAATTTAATAACGAAAACACATATATTTTTGATTACATTGAAGAACAAAAATTAAAAGAAAAATACAAAGATTTTGGCATTAATAATCCATATAAAGATATGGCTAGTATGAAGTTCTATACAATAAATCTAGCTGAAAAGATTTTTAATGAAGAAATTGGCTCTGAAAAAGGATTTAGTTTGAATGAATTTTTTAGAACAAAAGATAATGATAAGACCACTTTTGTACATGAAATTCAAGTTAAAAAATTCATTACTAAAACTTTAAATAGTGATTATTGTTTAGAAAACGAAGAACAGTGGGCAATCATTGAATCATTTAATTTAAAAAATGTTTTGATTAAACTTCCTGCTGGTACTATTGAAGCATTTGACAAGATTTTTAAAAATCTTGGTTTTAATAACTATGAATTTATTAAATACACAGGTGATAATCGTGATGCTAAAAATAAAGAAGAATTAGTATCTAAAATTGAAAAAGCAAATTCCGAAAACAAACAAACTATTACATATACAGTTTATAGATTGGGTCGCGGTGTTAGTGTAAAACAATTTGATAGTGTTTTACATTGGGCAGGTACTGAAGAAAGTGATATTGGTTGTTATGAACAGTTTAATTTCCGAGGTCAAACACCAAATGCTAACAAAGAAGTTTGTTATGTATTTGATTATGCTCCAAATCGTATTTCTCTAATGCAAGAACAAATTGCAGTATTCAGAGCCAAACGATACGAAAAACCCATTGAAGAAGTTAGAAAAGAAGTATTAAATTATTATCCAGCATTCAAATTGAATAATTGTAATTGGATTAAAAAATCTTATGAAGATTATTTGAATGAACTTGCGTTGGTTAGAGATACCAAAGCATTAACTGAAGAATTGGTTAAGGTTTCTCCAGCTGGTTTTTTAGATAAATTGAAATTAAATAATAATTTGGTTTCAGTTAATACAAACAATGTAACAAAAGTAAAATATAAAACATCTGGTAAAACCGCTCAAAATAGTGGAGAAGCTATTACTAATGAAGAAATACTAGAACGATTAAAAAGAATTAGAGAAAATGAGATTAAAAAACAAAAAAGAAAGTTCGTAGAATGTTTAAATAATACTTTGCGTTTTGTATGGGTACGAAACAATGGCAAGCCATTTAATAGTACAGTTTATAAAAAGTTAATTAGAAATCCCAAAGTTCAAGATTGGATTCATGATGCGGAACTGAATATCCCAGATAATTTTTATGAATTATTAGATGAAGCATATAAAAACAGTTATTTTGTTATTTCATTTGACAGATATTTAATTTCCACATATAATGAAAAAACATTTGATGAACTGTGTCCAATTCGTCTAGGTAAGAACGATTTTAAAACACCAAATTCAATCATTAAAAAAATGTTTGAAAAATTTCCTAAGTTCAATAAAAAAGATATTTTCGTTGAATTTTGTTCAAAAGCAGGAGAATTTTCTAAATTTGGTTTAGAACGTAAATACATACTAAAAGAAAATTGCTATTTTAATCCAAGAAACAGTTGGGCTGCTGCTCTAACTTCGTTGAATGTGTTTGGTGATTATGATTACTCCAAACATAAAAATCAAATTATTATTGGAAAGATTGAAAATGATAATAAAATAGCTGATAAAATTAAATCAGCAATTAAAGGAGAAAAAGTACGTATGCCAAACATTAACGATGCCATAATGAACCCTCCTTGGGAAACAAAAACTGACCTTCATGTTAAAATTGTAAAATGGGTTTTAGATAACATTGAACCCGACGAAACAGTATCTATTATGCCTAACGATTTCTTAAAAACTGATGAATATAATCAAAAGCATAAAAGATTTAAAAATACTAAAATTGATACTATGTTGGATGACCACACAGAATACTCAGTTGATGAAACTAATAAGAATTTCAATTTGGGATATTCTACCAACTCTGCTATTATGCGTTGGAATAAAAATGGTGGTTACGATTATGATACAGTATATAAAGATACTTCTAAACAAAAAGAAAAACTAAAAAATCTTGAAATTAAAATCCAAAATTTAATTAAGAATGATGAAGTATTTAAAAAGCATGATTTCATTGAACTAAAAGAATATAATGGTAAGGGTTATTTTATTCCAATCGGAACTCATGGCGAAAATATCGCAACTGAATATGGTCTTATTGAAAATAATATCAAGTCATACGATTATAATGGCCGAGAAAAATCATTTGACCCAGATGAATTTAAAAATTTAAAGACCAATAATGCTGGTAAAGGAATTTATGTAGATTCCTTTGAAGAAGGAATTAGATTGCTAAAATTGTTCCGTTCAAATGATTACAAGCAATTACAAAAATGGAGTAAGATTTCTTGTAATGGTAATTTTAGACATTTGCTTGATTTTTGCCCAATTCTAAAAGAAAACGAACAACTCATTACCGAAGAAACAAAAGAATCAATCTTAAATTTGTTAAAGGAAATTTAACATGAACATTTATGATTTTGATAATGATTTTAACCATTATGAACTTTCTGTTGATAAACAGAAAGAACTTGGTCAAGTGTGGACACCATACCATATCATTGAAACGATGATGGATAAAATAGGAACTGTTGATGACAAATCATCAGTTTGGTATGACGAAACCAAAACCAATTTGGACCCGACTATGGGTGCGGGTAATATCGTAATTGGTATGCTTTATCGCAGAATCGTTGAATGTGGGCAGAATCCTGTTGTAGCACTATCTAATGTGTATGGTGTAGAACTAGACAGTAAAACACTCAAGTACGCCAGAGAACGCATTTACAAATTTATGATGGCAGTTGAGAAAAATCTTAATCTAAAGTTCACAGACGAAGAATGGAAAAGAATTAGGGCTATCATTTTTGAAGGTGATGGTAAGAAATATCCAAATTTCGTTGAGAGCGATATTTTCAAATGGAATCTTGACGAATGGTGCCCTGAAAGCGAAGCACAAGGAGCATTTGGAGATTTCTTTGAATAACTAAAGGTGGAACTATGACCAGAGAAGAACTTCAAGAAAAATTCAAAACTATTCCTACATTCATAGAAATGGAAAAGTATTGTGATTGCGTTTTGATTGCTGATTGTGATAGTTACATCACAAAGATTTCTACTGATGGTACATTTTACGCAGCACCAAATTTTGGAATTTTGATTCGTAAAAATGGCGGTCCACAGATTTTAGTGTTAGATGAAAAATTTGATATTACAGACAGTTTTAATGACTATTATCAGGTCCCATTAACTAACGATAAAGAAGTTAACAGACGATTTGAACAGTTGGTACAACGAGTTAAAGAAGTTCGTGAACAATTCAATATAGAAAAAGTCAGGATGGATTTTAAATGAGTGAACACGAATTAGAAACTCAGGTTAAATGGTTATGGGAACATCACCACGAAGATTTCAGTGATATTATTCATTGGGCTATTATCCAGTCACAAAATATCATCAATTTTCCAAATGAACCATATCAGATTTGTTTTTACAAGGTTCATAATCAAGTAAAAGCATTTCTACACGCATTGGATATTGAAACTGTTGAAAATTTTGGTCGCAGTAATAATACAATGTTTAAATTCACCGAAGAACATATTAAACTATTTCGCCAAATTGAAAACCAAATTTCTATACTGAAGGATTTTGATAATGACTTATGTGGAAATGACAGAACTGTTTAAACATTATGGTTTAACTTTTGACCCACCACTGCGAGATGGCATGTATTGGGTGTATTATCTTGATGAGCCGTTTTGTGGTGTTGAGAAACACAGAAAAATAAATCGTAGTGTTATTTTTTCCACAAAATTTCATAATAGGAATGATTACATAAAAGAAGTTACAACTGAAGATATGGCTAATCGTATCACAGGATTTATCTTAAAAATCAAACAGAAAAAATTGGATGAATCGTTAAAGAAATTAAATTCCGATTTTTGTAAATAAAAAATTACATAACTTGGGTTGCGAAAACCCAGGTTTTTTGTTATATTTTATATAATGTGAGGTATTTTTTATGACTGAATGTGATTTGTTTTTCTTGTGCCATAGTAATAAAATTTATAAAGAAGGTCTTTCTTATAAGTTAGACGGGTCTATCTTTATTACAGAAGATTTGAGAAAGAATCTTTGTATTACAACTGATTTAGTCACAAAAGAAACAAAGAAATGGAAATTGGAAGATTTATCAGTAGAACAGTTTGAAAAGTATTTAAACAAATTTCTAGGCAGTCATAAGAAATTTCTCAATGAAAAACTAATTGCTGAAGCCAACAAGGATTTTATAGATGACATTTGACGAATTTATTACAGAACTATTGCGAAACCCACATGTTAAAACTTGTGTAGGTGAAGATGGTGGTCTTGTTTATAAAATGAACGAAATTTTCTATGACCAGCATTTAATGGGTAAATTTGGTGACGATGAATTTATATTTTATAAGTTCGTAAAAATTAAACAAAATAAATGGCATTCACCATATTCAAAAATAGTATGGTTCAAAACAGAATACAAAAATTACGATGTTTGTTTAATTCCGACTTTGATTCAAGAATTTGTTAAGAGTGTTGAAGAAAAGAAACTAGCCGAAAAGAAAATTACTGCTATTAGAATGGAACACGAAATACAGAAGGACTTTGAATGACTTTTGACGAATTTAAACAAATCGGTGAAAAATATGGTTTAAAAATTGTTCATATTCATGCGAATGTTTATGGAATGGGTTTACCTTGTTTTCCTGACCAAGATTGTTTTTGCCAATTTTATACTGATTGGGAAAAATCTATTATGGGTCTTGATTATGAACTGTTTCATAATGGTACTAGATTGGAAGTCAACGAAGCAAAATACTTTAAAACAGATATTACACCAATAAGATTTGAAACCAAAGTAAAGAGAGCAATTAAAGAAATCAAAGAACTACAAAATGAGTATAAAGAAAAACAAATAAGCGAGGATTTTGAATGATTTTTTATACTACATTGAATGAAATTGAAAAAATCGTAAAGAATTTGGGACTGAAGATTGACCAAGTAGATAATCTAACATATAAAATCTATGCTCCAATCCCAGAACAGTTTATGCACCATATCTTTGTTGGCTCGGATAGAAGGAAAGATTTTGGTTTGGAAATATGTGAGTTCAGCACATCAGGCTATTTCATTTGGAATGAATGTATTAAATTTCTTGATGGTATTAAAACATCCACAAATCACCACTGGACATCTTGGGTTCGCCCATTCTTTTTAACCAGAGTAAAATACAGATTGACCAAGGCAAAGAACATTTGCGATAATATGAGTTTAATGTGGAAACAAAGAATTATGAAAGAAAACTTGGATAAAATGGAGAGAGATTTTATATGAATGAAATTGAACGAATTAAAGAAATGATTTTGGCTTGTGATTCCAATTTAAGAATTTCTTATTATTTTGATGATACTCTTTTATGGTATTCAAAATTCTTTTTTGGTGAGATTAACATTAATAAAGTGAAAGTGGAATTTTGGAGAATTTATTTTGACGAAATAAGCAAGAGAGCTTATAAGACACTACACACAGAAATTCCATTTAACGAAATTACACCAGATATTGTTAAAGAACAGATTAATTGTTATATCCAAAATTTGGAATTTACGAATAAACGAATAAAAGAAACTGAAGTAACGAGGATGATTGCCGATGCCGGAAAAGATTTCACATAAAAACAAAATCCCATCATCAACTTATAGAAAAAACATTAGAAATTATTTGTTATCTAAAGGATTGGTTGCTTGGGGTTATTTAAATGCTCATATTTCACTACCAAACGAATATATGATGTGTGCGTTGGGTGTAGATTGTGTAACATTTTTTAGATGGAAAAATAAAAAAGATATGTACACGATTGAACTACCATTTGATAGGATAACTGAAGAGATTTTGGATTGTTATATTAAACGATATGAAATGGAACTTAAACTTCATAAAATAAACAAAAATCTAACCAAAATAGATCAGGATTTCAATGACTAAGGAAGAATACATAGAAAGAGTTAAAAAGAATATACCAGATGCTATTACTGAATACAGAATAGGTGAAGATAGTAGAGAAACTCTATTCTTGACACCAGAGCACTGGTCTATTTCTCATTATAACGATAAAACATTTTCATTTTTTCGTTATTATTTTGCCGAAAATAAAGCACAGTTAAATGTAAATTTTATTGGCGAATTTGAAGATTGGGATAAAGATACAATAGACAAGTTATGTAAAGAATATATTGATTCATATAACAAAGTTTCATTACAAGTTAAAGAATACAAACTAAAACACGAACTAGATAAACTAGAAGGAGACTTCAATGACTAGACAAGAAATAGCAAGAGAAATTGACGAAATTCAGCAAGAAATGAAATGCTTGGATATGCGCCGAGATATAATCAATAACACATACAAACGAAAAGAAGATTGGCACCGACATTGGGGGTTTGAACTAACACCCGAAATTAGGGACCAAATTGTAAATTTTCAGTTTAAACATATTGACCCAAATGTGGTGTATTACAACAATATGGCTTATCTTGTTAAACTGCGTGATTCCAAAGAAAAAGAATGGGAGGTTAGTAAAGATTTCTAGCCACTTGCCCAGGAATTGACGTACCTGGGTCAGTTGTGTTTAATTAGTGTAGTTAATTAACCAAAAATTACTGGCTCCCTAGAGCCATTTACTGGAAAAAGAAATGTAAACAATAATTTACACAGTTTTATAAGAATCCTATTGACAGTTCAATGGGATTTTTCTATATTATAATCAAACAACAAACAAAGAGGTACAACTATGATTACTGTAAAACTCGTAAAAACATACGGCCACAATCGTGAATCTTTTGACATCAGCAAGGCCGAAATCGTTTCTGTTGCCCCGGATTCAAAGGAAGTGCGGATTACATATTCTGGGCAACAACACTTGATAACTGTGAAAGAAGGCGGTAATCTTTATATCAATGTGTATGGTATTCTGCCTAAGCGAATGGGAACAAACCACCCGGATGGTATGACTAAGAATGTAACTGATGCTATGTATCATATCAGCACAGTACATGAGCTGATTGACAATGAACCCGTGCTAAAAGAATACATTTTGTATAGACTATTTCCTGCCGAATTTGCTGGTGATGTTGCAGCAAGCAAGATGAAATAGAAACTTTTAGGTGGTAAAAACTTGCGAATATGTAAACAACAATTTACAAGTTTAAACTTAAAACTCTTGACAAAAATCAAAAGTTTTTCTATATTATAATCAAACAAAAAGAGAGGTAACAATATGGCTATGAAAGAGATTATTTCCAAACGTCGCACAGTTGAATTTGAAATCAAGGGCGAAAAGGTTACTATGACACTCAAACGATTTGAAGGTAAGACTCGTCAGCGAGACCCCATCACCCATAAGAATTTGGGTTGGGGTATGAGTGGAATGACCCGCGTCACTTGTTCTCTCTATCCTAATTGTAACTGGGGTCCCTATGTGGATTTTGGTGAACGAACCACTGATTGTTCCCTTGAAGGTTGGGAAATGAAGAAACCGGAATTTTCTCTCATTGACGATATGGCAACTGCCTTGATTTTTGAATACAAGGGTTGGACCGATGACGAAAAGTACGAATCCGTTGATGTGGTTTTGAAAAAGATTGAAAAGTTTAACAAGAAGAAAACCAAGAAGGCTTAATATGGGATTTTTCAAAGAACTATTTGATGCTATCAATGACAGAATGACACCTGAAGGCACTACACGAATTGCCGAAACTGAAGATGGAAAATTTCGTTATCAGGTCTATGGGATGAATGATTATGAAATGGAACACGGTGCTTTTTCGTGTATGAACTATGGGTGGCACACATTACAGTTGAATATAGGTCATCATATTAAGTTCAAGAAAATGTTTGCTATCTTTGATACACTCACAGAAGCAGAAAATTTTAGAACTTTCATTGAAAACTATTGTAATAACGAAAAGTTAGCATACAAACGAGCAACCACAGTAAAGAATGTTTACTAAGGAGAACTAAAATGAAGAAAATCTTTTTGATTGTTATGTTGTTCGCACTTTCTGCTTTCGCAGACGAAATGTGTGTGGTTACATTCAAGATTAAGCAGTCCACATTCACACTGAGCATTAGCGAACATATCAAGAACGAAGCAAATAAGCAGTTTCTCCAAATTCCTGTGGATTGTGATTTCTACAATACATTGAGTATTGGTCAGGAACTACACAACGAATTTAAGGTTGGTTCGTTCATTTTCAATGGTGATTTTTCTCGCTTGAAGATTACAGTTGAAAACAAACAGAAGGTAAAGAAGTAATTAAGGAGAACTAAAATGGAAAAGTTTTTCGTTAAATTTCTTGACAATGGACCGATTTGGGATAAGACTGTTTATGGTTCTTATGTAGCAGCACTCAATGGGGCAAACAAAGCCCGAGCAGCTAAATACGAAATTTGGCAAATCACATTCGGTGAAACAGGTAAACCCAAGAGCGAAAGGCTTTTCAAAATCTAGGAGGTAAACAATGTACCACATTCTAATTACAGTTGGAATTTTAATGCTCCTTGGGAGCATTCTGTTTATTACTCTCGGTCTGTTTGGTAAGATTTCCACAGAACCATTTAATAGTAAGAAACAGTATTATGGTTTCTTTTCTATCTTTTTAATTGCGGGTCTGTTTGCGATAATTCGTTCTCAGGGTGTAGATTGCCAAATTGAACGATACCAAACAAATTTGGAACACCTGAGTTCTAAAATGATGCGTTCATCTTTAGATTGTAAAGTGATTGGATATGATGATTTGGAAAAGTGCCCTCTAATGTGGGAACATAATAAAAACAAAGAATTTTATACAAACGAAATAGTTAGACTGACTAAGTTGAAAATTGAACGCCAGCGAGATAATGAATGAATCCCAAAGAATTAGAAACATTAACACATAATTATGGAATGGCTGGGAACTTAAACGAAACTTGCATTGGTTCCCTATATTCTACATTTTACAAAGAAGGTGTTTGTTTTGCACCTACTTTGTTGTATTTGGGTGGTGATGAACCTGGCACAGTTTATATTTCAAGAACTGTTGAAGGCCAAATGATAGATGGGTGTATTTACATGTATGGTGATATTCCACCAAAAAATCCTGACCATTTAACAATGACCCAGGCATACAAGCCATACAAAATGAACCAAGACAAAGAAATTGAAGCAGCCATTTCTAGTTTGGCATTACAAGTTAAACGAATGATTGAACAAATCAAATTAGACGATATTAAGAAGGATTTTGAAGATGGCACAGACGAAATGTAAAATGCAAATTTTGATTGATAATATGGAACGGGTCATTGAAGAATTTAAGATTGAGTTCGGTATTGATTCAGTAATTACGCACAAACAATACAATTATCAAAATTTCTTTTACCACGGGATTCAAATTGGTAGTTACTGGCGTGATAGTGTTTCTATTGGTAAAAAAATTTATTTTCGTGAAGATAATGGAACAATTCATGTTTGGCCGTCAACTGAACATAAACCAAAGAAGAATTATGAAGCATTCAAACGAGAAGTTTATAATTCATTAAAGAAAATTATGCCATTGGTTGACGATGCTCTAATACAACAAAAAGAATGGACTGTTCAGCAAATGGAGAAGAAAGCAAATGATGATTTTTCGTAAATTCAAGTATTGGTGTTGTAAGAAAATTATCAAGGCCAAGTATAATAACAAATACATCTCCAGTGAGTATTTCAATAATATAGCAGAACTAAATATAGATTATCTTGAACATTTGTGTGATGATATTTACAAGTATCATGATATTAACTATTTCCTTCATTGTGGAAACCCAAGCGAGTCTAACATTCTTGCCCATAAACAACTAATGGGTAATCTTGAAAGTTATTACAAAGATACTTTGAAAACAATGCATAGACTGTTGAAAGAATATAATCACATGCACCGAGTGCTGAACTATATGCGTAAACACAAAATGTGTAATTACGAAAAGGAAAAAATTTCATTGGAATTGGATGCAGCTTACAAAAAGTTTATGCCTCGTTGGGAAAAACTACCTCACAATTACAATTTAGATTACATTATAAAACTGAACGCAGTTAACTATAATCTTAAATCTATTGAAGAGGATTTTAACTAATGACATTGAACGAACTTACAGAATTAGCAAGCAGATATGGTCTGATTCGTGTGAAAGACGAAGGACCATATTGGAATAATACAGTTTTCTTGTGGGATGAATTAAACAACGATGAAACTGATGGTTGGGTTATCAAATATGATAACTGGAATAAAAGTATGCGTATTTGTACTAAATTGGAAGTTTGCGATGGTGGATATGGCAGTTCTATTAGGATTAGGCCTTGGGAATCTTTGGAAGTTGAATTAAGAAGAAAAAATGTTGAACAGATTGAAACTATCTTATGTAAATTACAACAGAGTATGCCAGAGAAAAAGAAAGAACTGAAACGATTACTCAATAAGAAAATGTTAAAAGAAATTTCTCAGGATTTCAAGTAAACAAATTAAAAATGGTATATTGACATATACCAGTAATTTAAATATATTATGACTATGGATAATTACGATAAACAAAAAATTACAGAATTTGAAGATATGTTATGGAGAGCATATCCATTTATGGAGTTGAATTCCCGATTCTACCAGTTTAACGAAGAATATAGGCATGAAAAGGAAGAATTGGCTTTTTATAAAAACCAAGTTCAGGGTTTGACACACCAAGTGGAAAATCAAAGACAAGAAATACAATTTTTGAAAGATAAACTATCTCAGTTTGAAGCATATATCAAATCAGGCGAAAAGATACAAGAACTGGAAAAAGATTTTGACTAAATTTGAAACATACGAAAAATACAAACAGATTTATTTGGAACTAACAGACCTATTAGGATTACACACTGAATACCTTGGTAATCAATGGAGAGCCTGGTATCAGACGCATGATTTTGTTTTTAGTTTCCTAGATAAAGAAGATGATGTTAGATTGGAAGTTCCACGAAATGTAATGCTCAAGTCTTATATGGATGAACCAAGATTTTTTGATTATGTGGATATGGTCGGAAAATCAAAGGTAAAAATTTTTAATACAGTAATTCCATTAGTCGGTAGATACAAAGAATTATTGGAAGAAGCAAAGATTAACAAAGCCAACGAGGATTTTCAATGAAAGGTTCAACACATCAGGGATTGGATTACTGGATTAGAACTTGTTGTACCAACTGGCTCTATCTCAGACATGAAGAAGTTCTAAAATCCTACGATATGGAAGCATATAAAAAGTATCGTTATGAAACCAGTGAAATGGTTATGAAAAATCCTATATTCTCTAAATGGGTTAAGCCACTAGACGAAGCATTTTTCTTTAACAAAAATTATAAGTTAGACGATGACCAATTTAATGAATTACAGGCACAAGTTTTTAAAGTATTGGATTTAATGGATAATGAAAATAAAGCGAATGACGATTTCACAAATTGATTATAAGTACGAATGGCAACAGAAATTTATAGAATATATTGCCGATTCTTTTGATGTTTGGATTAGTCCAAGTATTCAGGAACAGGATAAAGTTTTCATGATTATATCAAAAGAAATGCCTAATGGAAGAAAAATGAATTTCGCTAAAATTACAATGAAACATAACACCCAACTTCATTACATTAACATTATTGAACAATGGTCTGATGGACGAGATTTTACTGGTAATCTAGTTTGGGGTTGTGATAAGAAAGGTGTTAAAACAAATTTGTGGGCTGAAAATCCATTGTATTATATTTCTACTAAACAGGACAAGTATGATATGATTGTTAGTAAACTACAAAACTCCATTAGAGATTGTAAAGACAAAATAAATTTATGTAAAATAAAAGACATAGAAAAGGATTTTGTATGACACTCGGTGAAATGAATGATATAATCGCAGATTTTGACGAATTTAACCAAGATAACGAAGGTTGGTGGGTTTATAATCTACCTGGTTATGAAAGTGAATTTGTGTTTATTGAAATTCTAAAAGATGGTATCACAGTTTGTGTAAATGATTGTTTAATCTTTTTCTATAAATTTAACAAGACCGGTTCATATTTAGAATATGAAATTGTTGGATTGACTGAAGCACAACTAATTGATTACATCAGTGTAAAAACAAAAGAAATTAAAAAATATCGTGAAAAACTAGCACTAAAACAAATGAGCGAGGATTTTGAATGACTTGGGATGAATTTATAGAAAAAATTACTAGCATAATTGAAAAATACGGATTTGAATATAGTGAAGAAAAGGTGTATTGGAGTAAAGTAACTAATTACACATGGACTTGTTATTCCAATATGCCAGGTAAACCTGATGCCAAGTTTATCTACAGTTTTGATTCCCATAAGAAAAGAATTTTTATTACATACATTTCTGTTCTTTATCATTTCTCACCATCTGGTAAACATTCTTTGACTTCTAAGGATTATATGGTGAATTACAACCAAGAAACGAATAAGAAGTTCAAATGGGATGTGTTTGAAAAATGGTGTAGTAGCCAGCAAGAAACTATGTACATGGCACGAAAATTACAGAAAGAAATTGTTGTAGAACGAAATCTAAAAGCCGCTAATAAGGATTTCTAATGGAACTTTATCAATTCATAAATGCTGCTCAAAAATATGGGATGGAAGTTTACTATCCAAAAAAGACTTGGGAATGTTACGAAATTCTTTATCATGGCAGCTCTATAATTGGTTATAGATTGAAAGGTGGTGTTAGAAGCCATAATGAATTGTTTGATTATGCCATTTTGTATCCTTGTAATCTTATGGATGGTAATCAGTACTACAATGGCAAAGTTCTTTATGACATTGAAGAAGTTGAAACATATCTTGAATTGTACATTAAACGAATCAAGCAATTAAAGTATCAAGAATCTTTAAAGAACATTGATAAGGATTTTTAAATGACTAATGACAAAATAATTGAGATTTGCGATATAATCAAAGAAAATGTTGACAATGGTTATAAGAAGGTTTGGTATTGCCATACAACATGGACTAACAGTGTTAAATGGGCTAGTAAAGCAACTAATACAAGACCAGCATTTGCCTGGCACCCACTAGGATTAAATTTACACAAGTCCGAAGGATTTATTAGAAATCCATTATACGATACTGACTTTGATTTAAGTTGGAATTTAGTAATGGCTTTGGATGCTCAAACGCAAGGTGTTTATTACTATCCTGAATTGAATTTAAGAAAAAATGCTAAATGGCACGATTACACAGGTAGCCCAGATGATGTTAGGATTAAACAAGCCTATGTAATTTGTGGTGATTATTCTTTCAAGCCATTCACCTTCTTTAAGAATGATGAACAAATTATTAAATTCTGTACATACCAAAAGTTGAAACTAGACAAACAGTATAAAGAATTAACGGCTTCATTAGATGAAAAGGGAAAAGAATTTTGGGCTGACTACGAAAAGAATAAGAAGAATAAAATCATCAATGATAAATTGAGAAAAATATATCAGGATTTCAAATGACATACGAAGAACATTGTAAATTTTTCTTTAAAAATAATCCAACTGGATTTACAAAGGATGCCATTGAAGCAACCCGTGATACAAGGCCAATGATAATGTATGTTGACGATAATGGGCATATTCAACAAAAAACTTCTACTAGAAGTTGGCGAGATATAAGTTTAGAAGAAGCAGAATTACTTTTGCAAAACAATATGAAACTAATGGATTTACAAGATAAAATATACAAACAACTAAAAGATATAAACAAGGATTTTGAATGACGAGAGAAGAATTTAGAACTTGTTTAAATGAACATTTTTATGAACACTCCCCTGAAGAACAAGAAAAAATGTTTGATTGGATGTATGAAAATATGTGTGTTTGGTCTGCGTACACAGACATGGCTTCAAGAGTTACATTTAGTAGAGAATGGTTAAAAGGACATAAAATAAAAGATATGAATGTTGATGATTGGAAAGATTGGAGACGCAAAATTAACCAATTAGAAAAACAACTTAAAAATGACAAAGCATTAGCCTCAATCGGCAAGGATTTTGAGTAATAAATAGAGAGCGATATGATTGAAACAATTTGTTGGTTATTCGGTATAGTGGGTGCCCGGAGCATTTGCTATTAATTTATTCCCACAGCTCATTAAATGTTATAAAGAAAAATCTGCTGAACAAATATCCGTCGGATTCATTATTCTCGCTTTTATGGGGAATATATGTTCCGCGGTTTTCGTGTTTTATACGAACTGGAAAACAGGTTTATGGCAAATTCCAATTTTCTTTAACTATGGAATAGCAACTCTTTTAACGATTATTTTATCTGTTATGAAATACAAATATAGAAAGGTCAAAAATGAAAAATAGATTTCTTAATATATTAATTCCACGGGGTATTTTTACCCACATGTTTAGGTACAGTATATAACTATTCTCAATATGCGAACAACATAAAAGAATGGTTTGATATATCTAAATTTGCTACCGATATCGGATTCACTTTAATCATTTTCTTCCTTGGAATGGGTGCTGCCGCTTTTGGTAGAATGGTAGAACTGAATCCAAAGAGAATGGCTTGTATTAGTACATTGTTGTTCTTTATCGGTATGTTGATGGTTTATGCTTCTCTACAATTCCATATTTTACCATTCTATTATTTGGGATGTTCATTTATGGGTTGTGGTACAGGTATTGGCTATGTTTCACCAATCAAGCAGTTGTTGAGTAATTTCTCAGACCACAAAGGTTTAGCAAGTGGTTTGGCTATTACTGGATTTGGTTTAGGTAAATTCGTAGCGGCTCCAGCAATAGAATATCTGTTAACTGCCGTTTCATTACCAAATATGTTCTTGATTTTGGCTCTGGCATTCCTGGGTGTTATGAGTTTGTGTTCGTGGTTGTTTAAACCTAATCCAGCATTCGTTTCTACCATTTATACGGCAGTTCCGATTTCACGATTGATTAAGCACACATTCCTAACAAAAGAATATATTTCAGTATGGTTAATGTTCTGTATTAACATTTCTTGTGGTTTGGCTATCATTTCACAGGAAAAGGGATTATTGTCAGGATTAGGATTCAAAGAAATTGCTACCATAATGAGTTTAACCGCAGTATTTAATATATTGGGTAGATTTGGTATGAGTACCGCTAGTGATAAAATTGGCAGAAAAGCTGCATATCATTGGGTTTGTTCTTTGGGTATTCTAGCATCGTTTATGATTTATACTGGATATGCGTGGTTAGCATTATTGGGTATCTTACTTGTTGAATTTGCTTATGGTGGAAACTTCTCATGCTTGCCTAGTTTGTTAGCAAAACGATTTGGTGATACTTGCGTTTCAACAGTTCATGCTATGACTTTGAGTGGTTGGGGTATAGCAGGTATTATTGGACCAGTATTAGCAAATACTTTCACAGGTTCTAATTTGTATCTAGTAATGGGTGGAATGTATTTGTTCGGTTTCTTAATGATGACTATATTCGTCAAGAAAGATACTCATTAACAGTACGATGTAAACATTTTCTTTACAAATGGTATTGACTAACTCAATACCATTTTTTATTTTCTATCTAAAGGAACGAACTATGTTTATTACTATAACTTCAAAAGATTCGTGCGGGCCTCGCATTGACAACATTAACATACACAGAATTGAAGGTTTTTCGTATATAAACGAAAGCCGATATATCATTAACACAACCAGCGGGTATCAGTATTTTGTGGATGCAAAATTCTGCCAAAGTATTGAATTTAACAACAAAAAAATTTCTTTTGAAAAATTACCTGAACTAATCAAAAATGGTGGTATCTAATGTTCATTAACAAAGACCTAGATAAAGAATTAACCGAACTAATTGAAAACAAAAATTGGTCAGACTATTTTAACAATGACCCTGCGTATTCAGCTGACCCAAAATCATTTCATACAAAGTTATATGATGATATTACAGCTAAATCCGAACAAATGATTAGTGATATTCTCGCACCATTTTACAGAAACAATTATGTAGTCAAACTTGCTACACCATCAATGAAGAATGGTTGGTGGTATGACCCAAAGTCCGAAACAAATTTGATTAGCATTGAATATCATATTAAATTCTCAGACGATGCAAAGACAAATCCATTTGAATGTTCTATCCCATTCTATGTTAAGAAGAATGGTAGTACTGTTGAGTATGAATGGAGTCTTAAAAATCCTGAACGCATTTATATTAAGAGATACCTACACAGCGGAAATCATGTGTGCTGTAATCAAAAGTTATTCACTAATCGTGGATTCGTTAGTTGTGGTTGGCAACAATATAAATTGTACAAGAAACTAAATGAATGGTCTGACCAAGGTGGTTTTGGTGATAACATTTGTAAGTATTTGAAGAAAACCATTACCACAATGAAAACAGAATACGAACAAGTTCAAAAGACTATCAAACAAAAGAAGAATGAATTGAGTATTCAGTTGGACGATGTATCTTGTATGCTGGAAGAGATAAACGCCCAAATTAAAGGTACTAATTTGAGAGCGATGTTTGATGGTGAATGTTCATTTGACTATGTGGATTCTCCAATTAAGTTTGAAATCACATTTACCAACAACCCAGAACAGAAAGACGAGAACTTGTATATAAACAATGACTATGATGTTATTTTGGGTGATAGATGGCATAACAGCAACGAAGATAGCAAGTGGCAGAAACTAATGGATGAAAACGAAATCTTGTTGTATAGTTATGGATTTAATCGTTCTTGTTATTCCTACCGACAGAGATTGAGTATTGAACTCGTTTACAGACCAAATGAAGCCCAATCTTGGGAATTGAAATTTGAAAATTGGAATGTAAGTGAAGAAGTATTTAAGAAATTGTTTAAGTCCGATATGGTAGGACAATTTGGAACTATTGAAAAGGTCAAAGATTACATTCTCAATGTTATTTTAAAAGACCACGAACTGTATAATAAAATGACGGAGTGGATTAAATGAGTACTGAAAACTTTATGGAAATCCCTTCTAAGGTTTGGGATGACTTCTACAAATATAACAAACTAACTTGGAAAAAATTACATATCAAAATACAGTGCTATGCTAGTAAATTCGCATTGAATAATTGTATTGAAGATATGAATGAAATCCAAAAGAATGGTGTTTTATGTGCTTCTATGACTATTCGCACAAATCCATATATTGAAGATTCAGACCCATATTACTACTATGATTTAAGTATAGTAAATCGTGAAGATATGCGAGATATTCGCAGACGAGATTATACCATGTCGCAGAATGTTTGGTGTTCTCATTTATTCTATGAAATTCCTATTGTGCGACAATTTACTGAACATCAGGTAGATAAATGGCAAAACTTCATGTTTAGAAAGTTAGTAGAATTGGCTATGGCAAACAAAAAGAAAGCCCAACAATGGCTAGTAATGAAAAAAGCAAATGAAGATTTTGAATAAAAAAGACCGCGATAATGCGGTCTTTTTTGTTATTCACCCAATTCGTAATTCTTTTGAGCAGGATATTTGTAATCAGGTGCTTTCTTTAACCAAGCAAGTAATTGACGAAGCACAGTTATGAGTTGGTAACTATTCCATTTGACAGTACCAATATCTTCTGTAAAGATTCTAGCTGGGTCATATCCGGTCTACACCATAAGTATATAATTGTTCCAATGGTGTTAAATGATAAAAGTGGAATTTTCCAGCTGCTAAATCACTAATGTTTCGTTCTATTTCTTTCTTGGCTTCTTTCTTATTACTGCAAATTTCTCTCTTGATAATTTGTAGTAATGGTGACCAAGTTGTTTTGTTCTTTTCATTTTCAAAATGAGCATAAGTATCCATCATTTCATCTACTTCAATAAATCGGTTCAAATTAAGAACTAACCACAATCTTAACAACTGCGGAATTAGTCGCATATTAGAACCTTTACCAAATTTATCCAGTTCTTCAGGTGTGAATTTAGACTTGAAATGGCTCATTCTCTTATTATAGACCGCCAGTCTTTCAGCGTATGTTTTCTTTTTAGCCATATTACTTCTCCATTAAAATAACTGTTAGTGAAAACTAACAGGTGTGAATTTTGCAGTTCTAAATGAAACAAATAATATGACTAACTATTGCCATTTAGAACGATTTTTTGTATAATATATGTATAAAACTTACTAGGTATTTTTTCTATGAATTTTTTTGAAATTGACGAATTTTTAAAAACAGTTCCCTGGCTCAATAGATGTTCATCCATTGACGGTGAAGATATATCTTATATTATTACAACTGAATCATATTTGCCAGATATGAACGATGGGAAACCTTACATTAACGAAGCCCGAGCCATTCTTTTGAATAGTCATGGGATTTATTGTTTGGAACTTAGAGATATGAATGGCTGCTTGTTCGCTAGAAATCCAGTTGAAGTTTCTAATCTGACTCAATTAAAAGCATATCTTGACGAAACACACAAGACTGTTGTTGATTTTGAAAAGAGATATAAAATCGCACAGGTGAACTTAAAGATTGAAAAAGCCAACGAGGATTTTAAATGACTTATGAAGAATTAATTGTTTTCTATTTTAATAACGATTGTGTGATTGCCCCTAATCCAATTATAACAGAAGTTTTTGATAGAAAATCTGATACATTTAATGATAGAATAGCAGTTATCGTGAATACTGGTGATTTTATTGTTGGTTTGTTTGACGAAAATGGTAAAGACCATAGAGTTGCTTTGAAAGATTTAACAGAAGATATAGTTAAACATTATCTTAATCGTGTTAAACTCAAGGAAAAATATCAAAATGCTAATAAACTAATTAAAGAGGCAAATTCGGACTTTATATGATTTACATTGGTTACAGAATAGAAGATGATGTAGTTTATAAAACTTTGAATGGTGAGAAATTCAAACTTGTAAGTTATTACTCCGATTCCACTTGGCGAAATGTTGGTAGAGTTTGTATAACTATTGAAACGGATGAAAAAGAAAAATATACATTTGATTTCAATTTAGAGAAAAATGATAACAGTTGGGGTAATGAAAGACCACAGGTATATAAACATTTACATTATTTTATGATAACCTGTACTACTCTATCTGATAACGATATTTGTATTAAGAATGACCGAACAAAAAAGAACGAAGATACTTGGATTCCATTTTTGGATTGGGTAGATAAGTTAATATGCCCAATTAAAGAATTTATGCAAAAACGAGATAAAGAAATGGAAGCCATGAATAACATTGATAAAGATTTCTCAGATTAAAATTTTAAAAAGTTTCGTACAAAAGAATATGATTTCTATATTTGTGTTGACATTTTGAAGTCATATTCCTCGGAACGAACAGCAACCCAATGCGAGTATCGGTAGAGGGTATGCCAATGGTGTATGAATTAGTGTACACCCAAGACAAATTGAAATCTAATAGCGAAGTAAAGATTAGCACCCTTTACACATAGCCGCCATAGTTTTAATGGATGTAGCCGGAATACAGGATGACCGCTCCGTAAGCCATTATGTAAATCTCACAGGAGTTGAAGCACGAAACTTTATACCAAAAGAATTGTGTATAAACTCAGTTTATAAGTTGAAACCTTATAGGCTGGAATTTTCGCAGCTCACATTACCCAAAAGAACATTGTTTCTCATAGAGAAACACAAAATTCTCTTTGAGAATTTTGTTAGTATTAAATTATGACTAGAAATGATATAATTGAAAGAATTTTAGATAGAATAGAAAAACATCGTCAAGAAAACTATTCAAACAATTCATGTGTATTCTTCTTTACTTCACAATGGCCTTATAAAGAACTCAATAAAATGTTTACAGATTGTGGAATACAATATAATTGGAATGATGATAAATCATATCTTTCAATAGAATGGGATGAATTAGGATATAAGAAGTTTATTAATAAAGTAGATGAATATAAACTAAAGGATGATTTTGAATGAATATACAAAGAAATAGTAGCATTAGCAAGAAAAATGGGTTGTAAAGATGTATGGAGAAAAGATGTAGATAGTTTGCCATTAAAGATAAGATACAATCATTGTACTTTTATGTTGAACAGAACAGGTCATTCATACTTACGAATTTTCAGGTGGGATAAAGACCATAAGATTACATACAAAGATTCAGTTATTCTAGTCAATGATAACGATGTAAAAATCAAGCCAAAAGATTTAGAAAATGTAATTAAGCACACTATCAAGATTTTAAAAGAAATTGATGAACAAAATAAATTGGAACAAATGAAAGAGGATTTTGTATGACTGCAGACGATATTTTAATAGATAATGGTTTCTTTGTTTTAAGTGAAGTTGGTGGTTGGAGATATTTTAGTTATGACCGGACTCAAAAAGGTTGGATTGGTAGAACTAAAATAGGCTCCCATACAGCAGAATTTTGTAAAAGAAATTATATAGAAAAAGATAAAATAACAGTAGATAATCTTACTCAGTATTGGTTAGTTACACCATTGGATTTGTGGAGTTTCGCACACGATGTTAAAGTGTTTGTAAAAGAATTCAAGGATAACAAACAACAACTAAATATAAAAAACATTAACAAAGATTTTGAATGACAACTGACGAATTAAGAGATAAATTTAATACTTTTAAAGCCATTGATGACAAATGGCTTTTTCTGTTATCATTAGCCAAAGAAAACAAATGTACAGAAAATATCCGAGAAGATAAATGGTTAATTCAGGGTTGCAGTTCTAAAATATGGCTTAAACCAAGTTATGTAAACAATTCTTTACAATTTGAAGTTGATGGCGAATATGGGATTTCATTAGGATTAGCCAAACTAGCCACACTATTGTATAATGGCAGTACTGCCCAGGAAGCATACCAAGTAGACCAGAACATTTTTATAGAGATTGGTTTATTGAATGGATTAAGTGCGACCAGGAACAATGGTTTTACGAGCATTTTAAAGACTATACGAATGTATATAGAAGTTTACAGAAGGATTTAGATACGAAAAAGCGGCTCAAAAAAGAGCCGCCATTTTCATTTAGATTTCAAAGATGTTTTCCTGATTATCCTTCAAATCAAGAATTTCAAATGATGGGTCATCACCGATTTGAATATCCACACCACCCGATGCCTCTTCATACGGAGCATAAACAGAACCCGAGAGCTTCGCATTGTGCTTCTTTAAGAGAGCCTTAAATTCTTCCATAAAAGCAGTCTTGCGAGATTCAATTTCCTGCTGGCGGATTTCGTTTCGGTACTGTTGGTTGATTTCTTGGATTGCCTGCTCAACTCGTTCACCTGCAAAATCATAAATGAACCCAAGTTCCGGGTGCTTCTTCACATAGGTAGTGATAGAAGAAAGAGAACGCAGAGCAGATTCAGGAATGTGAACCTTATGCGAGATATTCCAGTAAGACAGAGAAGTATAGAGAAAATCATGTCTTTCGGTATATTCAATGGAGGTATGGTCCTTCACCCAAATTTTCTTCTTTGCGTTGAAACGAGCCACCACACGAATACGGAAGAAACGATAATTTTCGTCAACCTTGATTTGGTTGGAGATTTGAATGTATCTAGTGAGATTTTCGTTGGTGTTGAGCATTGTTTACCTCTTTTGTTTCGTTTATGGTTATAATATAGATAAAAACTGCGCAGTTGTCAATAAGAAATATGTAAAATTATGTAAATTTTTATTTACAATATTTTTGTTGACAAACTGCGGAAATTTAACTATATTATAACTATCAAACAAGAAACAATAAATGGTGCGGAAAGGAAAAGAAATATGATTAAATTACATTATCCTATTAACGATTGTATTGTTGACGATGATAATACCCATCCCATTTATTTTGATAAACTCATTTATGTAAAGAAAATTGAGGGAAAGAAAAGATGTTACGAAGTCAAATACAAAACCCATATCAATTCTTTCAGTTGGGAATCCACGATTGAAATTAACCCGTCTAAAACAGTTAGAAACATTGTGATAGACCACACTGTATATTACTCTAAAAAAGATTTCAAAATTCTTTGCGAAAAATACCCGGAGGCATAATGACTATTGTTGAACTTGATTTACTCGTAAAATCTGCTGGTCTTTGGGGCATTGATGTAGTGAGAGGTTATCTTGCTAGACCTAAAGAAGAAACATTTTTCACTATCAAGGTTGAAGATGATATACTCACATTCTATCGTTGTATTTCGTTGGTTAAGAGATACAATACCATTAGACCAAATATAAAGAGAACATACAAAGTCATGTTGGAAGATGCCGACCCGAAAGAAATCGCAAAAGCATTGGTTAAGTATATGACCCGTTACAATTATTTGAAGAAACAACAGGCGAATGAACAAGAACTCATTAATATCGCAAACGAATTTAAGGACTAAAAAATATGCTAGAATCAAAGAAAGATTTGAAAGACCATAAGTACGGAGCTGCCCATCGCAGAATGCGTGAAGCAAAGAAAGGTATGTTAATAACAAAAGAAGAATTTAACAACGAATCTGCGGTTGAATGGCATGCCAGAGTTGACAAGGTTTGGGAAGAATTTAATTTAGACGATAAAATAGAACAATGTAGATATTGGCGTCATAATGGTTATTCTAATCATGGAAGATGTTGTAAGAAGAGGGACCAAGCACGCCGAGTTCCAGGTTATCGCAAAATGAAACAAAACAAGTTTGAAAAAGACAGGAAGAGAATGGAATACAGAATTTCTCGTCAGGAGGCTACATTTGCTTAAAATTTACATTTTATATTTCATTTGTTCCGGTTTGGGAAATGGTGTAGCCCACACTACCCAAAGCCAGTATATCAGTCTAGACGAATGTGAAAAGAAGAAAACAGAATTGGTTACGGCAGCAAAGAATTTGGGTTTGCAGGCCAAGGGTGTATGTAAGGAAAAGACACGATGACTATTAGCGAAGTTTACGATATTAGCACAAAATTGGGATTTAATGCGTTTTATTGTAATGGAAATACTGGCGTATTAGTTTATCCAGCAAACCCAACAAATTCCGGTTGGTGTGTAAATGCTATTTACAGTACTATGGTTTTGGTAGAAAATCCAAAAGCAGTTGCTCATAAAACAAGAACAGTGTTATCGTGGAAAAAGAAATCTACTATACAATTAAACAACATTTCGGCAACAGAATTTGAAAACCGAATGAACCAAATTTTGTTAAATCTTAATTTCGCATTAAAGCAAATTCAATTAAGTAAGAATCTAAACAAAATTAACAAGGATTTTAAATAATGGAACGGATTGAAATTTCAAAAGAAGAAATGCAGCAGATTATCAAGAGTGGTAATCTTTATTTCGCCCACCCAGTTAACCTTGGTCAGGGAATTTATCCAGTAAAGAGTATGAAGAAGCTCAAAGAAATTACTATGGAATCCAGCGAAAGCGAGGACTATGGTGATGTATTGGAGATTTTCACATATTGGGAAAACAAAGAAACACCATTATTTGACATTGTTGCGGTGGCTGACAAGAACTATGTGAATATAGACAATGTAAAACTCAAGTATGAACTTAGTGATTGTTCATTGTTTGGGATGTATTGGTTCAAGGATAACAAGCCTAGTGTGGGTATGCTCAATATGAGCCAAATGTTAGACATTCCAATGCCGAGAGATACAGATTTGGAGAAATACACACGAAATAACTATGAAGTAGCGAAAGCCAGCTTTGATTTTATCTAAAATTTGTTGTTGTTACCTCGTAGAGGGTCGCTTTTTGAGCGACCCTCTTTTTTTATAAATACATTATGAGATTTGAACAATTTATAAACGAAAATTACGAAGCTGCCGAAGAACAGTGGAACCAGGATATAAAAGAGATATATTCTTGGGTAAAGTCTTTGGAAAATGACAGGGTTGTAATAGAATATCGCAAACAAAATAATAGATGTTTACGAATTACATACAAAAATGAAGATTACGAATACCCTATCCTAGATTTGGAAGATATTTTCTTAACACCTGACTATGTTCGTATTTTAGACGCAGATGGTGAACCATTAGTCAGTAGATTGGATTTCACAGAATATAACATTGTTTTAGACGAAAAGAAGTATACAAAGAATTACGAATTGAAAGTAAAACAATGGAAACAGTCGGAATTACAAAAATTGACACTAAATGATTTGAAAAAGAAGATTTCCGAAAGCATTAAACAAGTAGATTCATTTAATAGGAAGAAGTAATATGGATTGTTTTAAGAATTTCGTAACAAAGTATATTAACGAAGCAACAACCAAAGAAGAACTTGGTTTTGACGATAAAGATTCTGCTAATGTATTTTATTATATCGGCCGTTACATTGAAAACAAAGGCCCACAAACATCTGCTGCTATTGAGAAGTATCTTGAAAGTAAATTTAATGGTAATATACCAGCAGTAAATATCCAGGAAAAAGCACCATTAAACTGGGCTACATTCCTAGGGAGATATTTCTATAAAGATGGTCGCAAATGGGATTTTACTGCTGACACTCATGACTGGTGGGATGAAGTAGCAAAATGGCACGAAGCCAATGCTGAATCCGAAGACCCAAATGCCAAATATGTAAAGCAGTTCTTTGATTGGTATAATGACAAGAAGAAGGGCAACGAAACAAATCCACCAAAAGACCTTATTAAATTTGTTAATAGTACTGCCGCCGAAGATGTAGAAAAAGCATTTGGCAAATACTACAAATTTGCTATGGGTCAGTTGGACAAGTACTTGGATTGGGATTTCTTGAATGACGAAGATAAACTTATTCAAAAATTTTGGGATTGGCACAGAGCAAAGAAAGCTGGTAAGCCATATCAATTAGACCAGGACACAATAGATGGATTGGTAACATTCCTTCGTAAACCAAAAGCAGTAGAAGTATTACAGCAATACTACTATTATTTTGTTCGTGTTATTGAAAAATTATCTGATAAGAACATTAAGACACCAATTAATACAACTGGTTTACAGAAAGAATTACAGAGAATTATGGATAACTTGGAAAATGACGATTTCGTAGATGAACTTGAAAGAATTGAAAGAAATAGATTGCGTGGTGGTGATATGACAGCCGGTCCTGTGTTCGTATTGCCAACTGAAGTCATTAAATCTATTAGAACCTTGGCAAAAGATACAAACAACATTAACAAAGAAAAGGTCGGAAAGATTGACAAATCACAGGTTAAAGATTGTTATGTTTACTGTGTAAACGAATTGAACAGAAAGTTCCACGTAGGAAAGACTGGTATCTTTGATTTGAACATTCAGGACTTCTACGATACATACAAGATTGTATTCCAGCGTGGTTTCAATACAAAGACATTACACAAAATCTTTGACGAAGTTAGCCAGTATCTATTAGACCAATTAGACAAGGGTACTGCCGATTATTGGAAGAATCGTGGAAAGATTGAACAGGACGAAATTGACGATTTCAATGAAGCATACAAACTATTGACTGCCAATGGATATACCATTTTGGAAGATACTGAAGACGATGTATTAGCACATGGACCTTCCGCATTTGACATTGGTAGAATGAACCAGGGTAAGAAACCTAGTTGGGCAAAAAAGATTACAGAAATCGGTCCAAGACCACCAAGACCAAAGAGAAGTCAAGATTGGACTGAAAGGGCTATGGATAGTGTAAGAGGTATCAAGAAACCATATACTGAATCCGATTGGAGAAAAGATATGGAAATGAACAAGAAAATGTATACTGACCTTGCCGAAAAACTCAAACACTTAATCAATTTTGATTACAGAAAGATGGAACCTACAAAAGACGAATTATCAATTTATGTTGGTAAGAATTTAGAATTTAGAATTACTGCCGAAGGATTGAGTTATTTTGTAAAGAGAATAAATTTTGATAGTGTTTTGGATAGAAAATCTTACAGAGCCAAAAGTATGAAAGATTTAATTGAATGGATTGAGGGACAAATATGAAAACAATAGAATTGAAATGGATTGAAGATGACAACAATGTTGTTGCCAAACAAGCCAATACTGGATTACAGGATTTGATTGATACTGGTGTATTTAAGACATTAACCAGTGAATGTAAGGACGATACTCTTTATATCACAGGTGAAAAAGACGAATTAGACAAGGCCGTTATGAAATTACAGAAGGCCTATGCCGAATATGGTCAGATTATGATTAAAGAAGCCAAGAAAGAAGGTGGTCTTCGCATTGAATCATACGATGACAATGTTCAGGAAATCTTTGACTACACAGTGAAAGAATTTGACAAGCTCAAAGAAAATAAACATTCCGCAGATTACATTACTAAATTGGGTGATTTGCAGATTAAGTTTATGAAACTCAAAGAAGCTGCCAGTCGAAAAGATAAAGCAACTATTCAAAACTATCTTGATGAAATTTCTACATTGACTGAAAATGCTGAAATCAAGAAAATCAAGCCAATTAGAATGAAAGTCAATGAAGAAAAGATTGTATCAGATGAATTATCCTATGATGAAGCATTGATAAAGCAATTATCAAATCCTGCTAATTGGGGTATCATTGAAGAAAAAATGACTAGATTTGAATACAATGATAAATTTGACCGAGTAGCAAGAATGTATGCTGAAAAAGTTGGCAAAGATGTTGAAGATGTTTACGATGAACTTATGGATAATGACGAATTGCCAGAGTATGTAGATAGTGACATGGAAGTTTACGATATTGTATATAAAGTATTAACTGAATCTACAATGAATGAAAGTTTCCTATCACCTGCAGAATTGAAAAAGAAACTCCAGCGTGTTGCTATGAAATGGGCATCCGAAGAAGGTATCAAGTATGAAGTAGCATACAATGACCTTCGTAAGAGAAAATCTGTTAAAGATATGTTGGACTTCTATACTGTAGATGAAATCATTGACGATTTGAAGAAAAAGAAAAAAGAAGTTGATGATGAACTTGAAGAAGAAATCTAGCAGTTAACAAATTAGATAAATTTAGAAAAGAGGGTTGAAAAACACCCTCTTTTTGTTATATTTAACATTATGGATAAATTTATAGAATTTTTAAAAGATAAAGGATATACTTTCGTTTGTGCTGCATTCGCAAAATACTACGAAAAGCCTTTATTGCAGCACTTTACTATCCAAGTAGCCCCCAGCTATTATAATTTTGAAGTTCGTTTAATGAAAAACCAAACCAGATATTTTTGTTCAATTTTTGATTACAGAAATGGTGAACAAGATTTCATTAATTGTGAAAGTGAGTTTTTAGAAACCGCCAAGAACATTATCAAAATAAATATGGAAAACGAGATTAAGAAGGATTTTGAGTAATGGATGAAGAAGCCAAATCGGAGTTAGTTCCCTAAAACGAATACGAAGAATGGGAACAACTTCAAAAACCAAAAACTTCAAAACAAAAATACTATGAAAATATCGCAGAAGATATGTTAGAAGCTGACCCAATGGATTTAGCAAAATGGATAGAAGAACTTTCAAAAAGTAGGAATCATCGTTATAAAGAATATAAAAATAACAAAGCATTGGAAGACTTAAATGGCGATTTTAATTGACAGAACTATATCAAATTTAAGTGATATTGTAGGAAATTCAAATAAGCGAGGGTTTCCACCATTATTTTCAAATACCATCATTGGTGTTCAACCAACAACACAACCAATGGGAATTTATTATGCGTTGAGATATATTTACGGTGGAAATAACAACCAGAATCCAACATTCACCAATTTCAGTCCAAGTATGTTATATCCAACCATTATGAAACCATTTAATTTAAATGGAGAAGAACCTAAATTACCAGAACCAAACATTGTTAAATCTACAAAGTTCAAAGTTACGAATGTAAAAGAAAAACCAAAGTATTGGTTAGCGAATGTAGGTAAGAATGAATTTAGTAAGAAGTTCAAATGTTTCAAGATTAAGTGATTTAATCCCAAAGCAATTAGTTTTTACTAATAATTCAGGGATTATATTTGCCCCATATATCACGGGTATTATTAGCACAGGCGTTGTTAATGGTGTACCAAAAGTAGGTGTATTACAACCTTCACCAATAACAGGTTCACCACATTACAAATTTATACACAATTTGACACGAGGAAATGATGGCACAGATTTGCAAGGAAACGAATGTTTCACGATTAAGCGATTTACCAAAGAATATAGATTCAAACTTACGGAACATACTCTAACATAGCACTCCCATTAGTCAGGAGAGTATATCCACAATTATTCGCACAAAATCTAGTGAGTGTAGTTCCAACTGGAACAAGTCATGCTAACAAAATGCCACCACCAGACAAACAAAAATGGTATAACCCTAAGTATTTTAAAAACAAATAATGTTAAGAGCAGCTAGACAGTTTCTTGAAGAAAATTTTATAAAAGACCAAACTATAACAGGTGCTACTGTTTATAAATATAATCCTGGTGGTTATTGGCAACTATGTGTAAATATGACTTATAATTGTATTGACATGTATCAGGGCGAGATATATGGAAAAATTATACTTGGAAAAGATAAACAGTGGGCTATAAACACAAATGCCATTTATACGAAATTTTATAGAGAAATGAATAAGTATATGGATTTTAAAAAGTTGAAGCCAAAACGCATGAATGTGAAAGAATTTACTAAATTGTTAAGACGATACAACATGCTAGAAAGTGGCATGAACGAACTAATGAAGAAGTATAAATCCAAGTATAATGAAATACTAATGAAAGAAGATTTTGAATAAAGGATAGTGATATGAATGATAAACAAATGTTTTTACCAACAGACGAAGCAAAAGCAGCAGACATACGAAATATGGACCCGCTAGAAGCAATCAAAGCCGCAGCAGAAGGTATTGGGCTAATCTTGAATGACCCAAAGCCAAATTGTAAGAAATGCCACGGTAGAGGATATATCGGTCGCCATGCTGATACAGGTGAACCAATCGCATGTAGTTGTTTGTTCCCAAAATTTGAATCACAGCGTGATACAGGCCCAATGATACTCCCACAGAACAGAGCTGAAAGAAGAAAAATGGCAAAGAAAAACAAGAAGGTTAGATAATGGCTAAAATAAAAAGCAATTTATGGGTAGAAACTTACAGACCACGCACAGTAAAAGACATTGTATTACCAAAAGAATTTGCGAAGTATTTTAACAACATAGTAAAAACCCAAGAATTACCAAATTTGCTTTTGAGCAGTCCAAGTCCAGGGACGCGGTAAAACTACTTTGGCTAAAGCATTGGTACACGATTTAGGTGCGGAATACATTTATATAAACGCATCTAGTGAAAACTCTATTGATGTTATCCGTAATCAAATTGCCGAGTTCGCACAAACTATGAGTTTCTCAGGCGGACAGAAAGTGGTAATTCTTGATGAAGCAGATGGTTTGACACCACAATTCCAAAAGGCTTTAAGAGCATTTATTGAAGAATATCAAGCCAACTGTAGATTTATTTTGACCTGTAACTATTTAGGCAAGATTATTCCTGCTTTAAGACAAGGTAGAACACAGGTCTTTGATTTCAATATGGCAAAATTCAAAGACGAATTGTTACCAACAATTATCAAGAGAATTACTGGCATTTTGAAATTTGAAAAAATTGAATTTGATAATGATGTAATAGCACCATTATGTGAAGCATATTTCCCATCATTAAGACAAATTATCGCAACCATTCAGCAGTATGCTCAGGTCTATGGAAAGATTGACCAGGGTATTCTTTCATTCAAGGATGTTGGTGATGATTTGGCAAATATGATTGTAGAAAAGAAGAAGTTAGTAGATATACGAAACTACATTGAACAACAGGGTATGAGTTACGCAGATTTCTTTAAGAATTTGTTTGAACATTTACCAACAAAGACAAAGAATCCCGCCCAGGTTATCCTTTTACTAGCTGAATATGAATTCCGATGTGGAACATCTACTGACCCAACACTTCAAATGGCAGCTTGTATATTGGAGTTAATGGGATGCGTATAGTAAGAGATACCAGTATTAGTTCAATGAAGGATTTTGAAAATCCTTTATCTATTTTGTTTAGTAAACAGTCAATTCATGCGAAATCAAGACGCATAAGTTCAACTTTGTCATTAGAAGCCTGTAACGATATGAAGTCAATGCATGGTGTAGATTTAATGAGTTCAATGATTCAAACTCTTCAGTACGAAATGGAGTCGGAAATTGACAAAGAAATCATAAATCACATTTTGAATAAGCAACGATTTAATTTCATAAAAGAAATGGTGTTTTAATGTTTGATTCGCAGAAATTATCTTTTGAGAATTTTGTAATGGGCTATAAACATCGGAGTTTATATGTTCAGCTCAGACTCATGCCGAGTTTGCCAGGACTATAAACACGATATAGAATGGATTAACAACTGCTATCTATATTTCGTGGAGGCTAATACTGAACAAGAACGAGCCATATTAGCCAAACTCATTGACAGAACTGCATTACCTGCCACAGTAGCATATTTGGATAACGAAATTAAGTTTATTCGTATGGGGCATGTATTTGAAGATGACTGGATTGAATTCCACGAATTTCTAAAACAGTTTGGTGATAAACCATTACCAAAAGACGAGATTAGACGCAGAATAGAAAAGCAGAAAAATCGTTGTTTATTGACCTATTACATATTCCCACAGGATATTACTGACGAAAAAAGAAATGAACTAATGAATAAGGCAAATACATATAATGAATTGCCTATTGATGTAGATAAGTTTTGTGAAGGTATAGATAGAAAAGAAAGGGAACGAATGTTAGAAGGTTCCTATCATTTTGCGAAACTCATATTATGGAAAGACCCAAATGCGAAGGTATCAAATTACAGTCCATTTGCGAATGACATAATTCTAGGATATACCAACGCAAACCAGTCCATCAAGTTTATACAGAGAGATGTGATATGATACAAATTATCCCAGTGAAAGAACGATTAGAAGGGCAAGTAGATACTGACAAGATTTTCTACATACCCAATGAGATTAAGTTAAAGAAGAAAACTATTGTATTGAATTCAATGGCATTAAAATACAATTATGCTATTGAAAACATTGTATTAAAGAATGATGACCCGAACATTTGTTTTAGACACGATGATAGTGAAATTAGAACTCCACTAGATGTTTGTGAATATAAATTAAACAATTTGTTCGCAGATGAAAGTATTGGTTGTGCTGGGTTAATTGGAACTATTCAATTAGAACAAAGTTGTACTTGGTGGGGCCCTAATCGTGAATTGAATGGTGCTGGTTATATTATCCAGGGAGGGGTTCGTCAAAAACAAGATGACAAAGGCCAACCAATTATAGATGAAAAGGGTAATCCAGTTCTTGAAAACATAGAATATGCTATGCCTGATTTCCCTGGGGTTCACGATTATATGGCAACTATTGACGGTTGTTGTATGTTCTTTCCTAGACGAGTATTTGAACAAGGATTGAGATTTGATACAAACTTAAAAGAATTTCATTTTTACGATTGTGATATATGCTTACAGACATTGGAACGCAAACAGAAAGTTGCGACTATTGACATAGTTGTAAAACATCAAAGTAGTGGTGTTCCATCAAAGAATTTCAATGATTTAAGATTGGTATTCTTTAACAAGTGGAACAAGAAAGTTCATGGAGAATGGCCGATTTCAAAATTATCAAAATTCTATGAATAAATTAAACGCACAGCAAATCGTAGAAGATTTCAAGAATAATTATTTTGATATTAATTTTGACATTAAATATCAGGATAACATTCCAGCAGAATTAGTGGGATTCTATAAGAAGTCCCACATTTTTGTGTTCAGCTTTTTTGATAAAACTGTTTCATTTAATAATTTGTATCAAAACTATGCTTACCAAAAGTATATTAGACCAACATTGATGTATAATGAAAGGTTCTTTATAGAATCGGAAGGTGTGAAATTTGACTATAATCTACACAGGTCATTATTACTAAAAATTATTAACAAAGTCGTGATTGGGTTTAAAAAATACTATATTTGTAATAAAGAGGAAGAAATAAATGAAGACTTCAAATGCCGAACCTGAAGAAAAGAAATGTTCTTTGTATGATATGATTTTGATTGCTGAATCGGTAAAAACACCTTGGAATGAATTAACCGAAGAACAGCAGAAATTGTGGACTCCCTTTGTAATTAATCGTTTCATTAGTTCTAGGGAAGAATATGCTCCATTGATTGCTTGTATTGACAAGTATAATCTAACCCCAGAGCAACATTACACATACATTTGTTCGTTAATTGACCCACGAAGAAAGCATTATTTTAACTACAAAGCCTATAAGACGGAAAAAGCCAGCGATGACGATAAACTGCTTATTTGGGCATGTAGCCAGGAATATGAGATTGGGTTTAGAGAAGCCAAAATGTATTTGGAACAAATGCCCACAGATGTTAAAGACGAATTAAAGGCAAAATGGGAAGAAGCATATAAATACAATAAACAATAAGGGAATTGTATTATGAATAAGACATTTTCATCATTTTTGACCGAAGCAACAGTTAGTGGTGGCGATACATTTAGAGCCTCTACTAAAATCATTGATTTTTTATCAAAGAAAATGGGTCAGACCTATGTTAATTTGGATGGGCAAAAATACACCAACAATAGCGGTAGTTATTTTGGTTTCTTGTTTGTAAGCCAAACAGATAATTCCGCTATCCGTATTAACTGGGAAGGCAATAAGTTCCATTCTATTAACTTTTGGCTAGATTGGGATTATACCAAAGACCCAACAAAAGAAATTTTCGTAAAAGACGCAGAACCAGGTAAATCTTCATTTGCCAAGTTATTGCCCGATATTGCCGCAGTATTGAAAGATATTAACTCTTTTGATGGTGATGACGAAGAACAGGTAGAAGATACAGAAACTGACGATTTGGATGAATCTTTATTGACTGAAAGAAAGATTGAATATGAAGGTCAATTATACGATAACAAATCCGCATTGGTTGTAAAACTTTACGAAGATGATAAAGATTTACAAGAAATTTCTAGTGTAGTCCAATTAAACAAGAAGTATATCAAACACATTCTTGCTAGATACTTGTATGGCAAACAGGGTACTGTTAGTGAAATCGCAAACGCATTGGGATTGACTAATCAAGAAGTTCGTGAAGCCGTTGGTGCCGAAGATAATGGTGATGACACAGAAATCCCACATAGCGAAAAGATTAAGGTTCTCAAGGGAGCCAAAGAAACTGTAGTATTAACAAACTCAATTAAGAAGGGTGAAGAAGTTCTTGAAAAGACAGAATATGCCGACCCTGACATTGTATTCGATGAAATTGACAGTTATGTAACTATGGCTGCCAAAGAATTATTACCAGCTTTGTTAATCACTGGGCAGGGTGGTATTGGTAAATCTTACAATGTAGAAAAGATTCTTGACCAGTATGGTAAAAGACACGAAACTTGGGAACGAGTTAAAGGTAAATCTTCTGCTGCCGCTATGTACAATACATTGTGGTATAATAGAAACAAGATTGTAGTATTTGATGACTGCGATAGTGTTTTGAAAGACCCAGATGCTATTAATGTATTGAAGGGTGCTTTGGATTCAAGTAATTTCCGAGAAATTTCTTGGGCAACAAAGGGCGAAGGATTAGTTTATACATTAGACCTTGACGATAACGAAGAAATCGCACAAAGATGCCAGGAATGGTCTCAGGACCACCACGGTAAAGAAGGTATTCCTAACCATTTCATTTTTGAAGGCGAAGTAATCTTTATTTCCAATTTGAAGAAAGCAGAAATCTATAAGAGAGATTCCGCATTACTAACAAGATGTACCTGTATTGATGTGGTTCTCAGTGCTCAGGGTGTAATGAAACGAATTGAAACCGTTCTCCCATACATTAAAGTTTACAAGGCTATGGGTGCTAGAGGTTCCGAAGGAAAAGACATTACAGACGAAGAAATCAAGAAAGAAGTTTTTGAATTTATGAATAGTGATGAATTCCTAAAAGACCCTCGTGTTCGTGGTAAAGATTTGAACTTCCGAGTATTTGACCAGCTTTATAAGTTGAGAATTGGTTTACCTGACAAATGGAAGAAATTAGCATATTCTTGTGGAGGTTAATATGGATATGAACGAGGCAAAATCTGTATTAAAAGATTATGGCTATGAACTAATTGAAGAAGGCTTTTTCGCCGATTCATACACGAAATACAAAAACAAAGTAATGGCTCTAATCAAGAAATACAAAGTTGATTTGGTGAAATACGAAAAACCCATTGAAGACTGGATTAGAGATTATTTTCTTGACAAAATGAGCATTGATGATTGTGCCTTAGCAATAAGGGATAATTGTAAATAGTTTGTAAACTAAATTTTACATAAAAATTCGCAGTTTCTATTGACAGAAACTGCGTTTTTTGTTATATTTACTATGTAAAAAGAAGAAAAAGAGAGGTAACTTATGGCAATTCTCACTCGCAACAACAACACTGAAAACTACACCATTCATTATGCCGGTATGGTAATCAAAGAAATTTGGAAGGATGAACGGGTCATGAGTGATGTATGGGCTATGTGCCAGTACGCAGTGGTTTATGACATTATCCAGGACAAGGCTATGGAGATTTGTGTTCATTGTGATTTTGACGATGCCAAGGATGTTCGTGTGATTCCTGATGCCTCTCCGGCTCTTGTGGAACAATATAAGAAACATTTGGATAATGAACGTCGCCACCAGGAAGCGGTTCGTTTGGTGGAAGAACATACGGCTCGTTGGAGCCAGGCTCACCACATGAATGTTTCTTTGAGTGAATACAAGAAGTTGGTTCGTTTGGGTAAAGCCCGATATGACATTCTTTACACTCTTTTGGGAACGAAGAAGTTCCGCAACCAGTTCCGAGCTGGTCTTGCTCAACAGGTTCGTGATTGGCTCAAGGAAGAAAATCCGAAGTATGCGTCTCCCCTTTCTCCTCGCCAGTTTGAATGTGCGGATAATCGCCCGGCATGGCAACGTCGCTACTACTAATAGGAGGCATTATGACGATTGAAGAACTTTCCAATTTGAGTGAAAAAGAGATTATCTTGTTTTTCGCTATGATGACTGACGAAGAAAAGTTGTTCTGGCGTCAGGAACAAATGAACCATGAGATTGAAATGGAAAAGCAGAAGCAGGCCGAACAGGAACAGAAGGATTGGGCATTTGTTGAAGAATGGCGAAATTGGGCAAAGTATAATTCTGTATTTAATACAGAAGAACGAAAGCTGGGCGAATTGTTCTATGATTTCAAGCAGCTCGTTATGGAATGTATTAAAATGAACGATGACAAAAACAGTTATAGTGAAAAAGATTTCCTTCTATTGAAAGAACTGCGTAAAACTATCGTTAAAGAATGTGAACGATATGGCTGTGCTTCACAATTACACGATTATGTTGTAAAAGAGTGTTTAAACTAAACAAAGGAGAAAATATGACACTTGAAGATTACCGACCAATTCTCGTAGTTGCTACTATTTTGCTAATGGCATTTGAATGTGTAAATGGTCTGTTATGGGCAAAAATGATAGATGAACGCAGATTACCTATTGGTTGGGGATGGCGACTGCTTGTTATTCTTTGTACATTGACCCCACTGGGTATTTGGACTATGCTGTTCTTTCCCCTTTCTTTAACTGCGTAAAATATAACCAGATCTAAACAAAACTAATTTATTTCTTATAAGTATTGCCATTTCGGTAATACTTTTTTATTTTAATTCGTTTGGAATTACTATAAATAGTATGAAACTCAATAAAGGAGAAAAAATGAAGAAGCTATTTTTATTATTGTTGACAATAGCCACATTTGCGATAGGCGCAGATGTAAAACCATTCGTGTTTGAAAATGTAGCCAAAGAAGATTCTGCACAACAAGCAGAATTTGATTATTTGCTTAAATACAAAATGTTCGGTGCTAATGGAATTACTTTCAACGGGCAGAACATTAAAGTCCCAGATAAATCAGGATGGTTTGGAACAGCTAATGGTGATTTTGAATTAAAGGAAATTGACCATATAATCGGCGGTCCTATTTTGGTCGGTGGCAACATATCATTTGATAATGGTCAGGATGGTTTTACAACAGGACCAGTTAGAGCAACAGGTGATATAATCGTTAAGCAAACTGGTTTTAAAGATAGAGCCAATGTTTCAGCTGGTTTTAATTGTGTTCAAGGCACTGTTAATGAGATGTTTGCTAATATCGTAGCAAATGATAGTCAATTCTTTGGAGATAATTATACAGATTGCCCACCAAGTGTTCCTGAAATTAAAACTACATTGAGAACACCAACATTTAATGATGACACAATCACATATAAAGAAGCAATTTTCAAAAATGGTGGAATTTACACATTAGATATTGCTGATTATTGCGACCTTGCAGATACAACAAATAAGTTGTGCGACATTTATATTGAAAAAATCACATTGAATAATGACGCAAGACTTTATGTGAAAATGCCTGTTGGTGGTAAACTAACAAGAATTTTCTTAAAAGAAGGTTTGATACTTGATGGTACTCACCCACAGATTAGAGTAATGTATGGTGATAATGTAATCCGTAATGATAAGTATTCTGGTAATCTTTTAATTTATTCTACCGAAGATTTTGTATTTGAAGCACTTGCACAAACTGATAGTATGCAAGGTACATTCATTACTACTGGTAAAATTCATATTAAACAACAAATGACTTTGGCAGGCCAGTTGCTTGCTAATAATTTGTTCATTGATGCGAACTTTGATGGTTCTGGTTTTATCTATGTTAAATTTGACCCTGATACATTGGATATTGACCCTGAATTAAATGAAAGTGCAGCATTGCGTGAAAATGATTCAACAGTAGTAATTCCTATTAAGTTAAGCGATACTGCAACTATTGATGTATATTTCAGTTATTGTTTTGAATTAAATGATAAAGTTGATTCAAGTGATTTTAATTTGGTTACAGATTTCCCTGTTTGTGGTATTGATACAAAGACTGTAAAAATTCCAGTTGGTTCAAAGGTTCCAACAGATTCAATTAAGATTAATGTTAAAAAAGACGATATTGTAGAAACATCAGATTCATTAATAATTAAGATTAAAATTGAGTCAGGTGCTGTATTGCCAAATGGTGAAACCAGTGGTGAATTGAAGATTAAGATTAAAGATGCTCCAATAGGTCATGTTGAATTTGATACAACATACACATACAAATTCGCAGAAAATGATACTGGTTTCGTTGACACAATTAAGACCTTAAATAAGACTGCTACTACACGATTCTATTTGGATAGTGCTTATAAGGATAGTTCACTCACTTACAGATACACATTGGATAGTATTACTGGTGTATTGACCCTAGTTGGCGAACCATTAGATTACGAAAAAGATAGTATAGATGTTGTTAAGATTACATTAAAAGATACTGGAAATGTTAGTATAACACGATACATTCCAATTACAGTAGTTGATGTAAACGAGCCACCAACATTAGACGATGTAGAAACTGATTTACCCGAAAATCTAATTCACCCATTTATGGTTGTGAAATTGGTTGCCGAAGATGTAGATACCAAACCTGAATTTACTCAAAACATTTTCACAATGTTAGAAGGTGATACAAGTTTGTTTAGAGTAGATAGTGATGGTGAAGTTTGGGCAAAGAAAACATTTGACTATGAAACTGACCAAAAGACCCATACAATCAAGGTATTAGTACAGGACAAGAATGACCCAACATTGAAAGATAGTGCTACAGTAACAATCAGTATCACTAACTCAAATGACGGCCCAAAATTTGATAAACACGATACCACATTCTATGTTAAGGAAAATGAACCATTCAAAGATACTGTAAAAGTAATCGTTACAGATGGTGAATTTACAGATACTTCTACTGTAATCATTCGTGTTCTTGACGAGGAAGAAATTCCTGAAATCAAGACTTGGGATGACGAAAAACCAAAAGATACAGTAAAGACTAATGACCCAGACCATAAATTTGAATGGACTTTGTGTGAAGGAGATTCTTGTACAACAAATAAAGAGTTCCCACATATTAAGAAAGACACTACAATTAAAGTATGTAATGCTAAAAAGACTAAATGCGATTCTATCGTAGTATTGTTCAATGATGCTCCACCTGTGGTAACATTGACAAATGCTAAATCTACAAATGCTACTATTGACTATATCACCATTGAAGAACAGAAAGATGACAAAATCTATGTAAACAAGAAAGATAATGAAATCACAGTAACTGTTCGTGATACAGTCCATAAGACAGAAAAGAGATTTAACATTGATATTACATTAGATACTATCAAGACAAAAGATATTAAACTTAAAGAATATAACTATTTGATTGACGAAACCTTAGCCCAATATACTTCTATTGGTGGAGGATTGGTAGAAGTTAAAGAAGTTATCAAAGATAATGGTACAGAAATTACATTAACCAAGATTGTAGATAAGAATGGCAACCCAGTTGATACCATTCAAACTGTAACATATACAAAGAAGGTCAATGGTAAGGATGTAGTCATTTCATATAAGACAGATAATTTAACCGGTCAAAAGATTGGTGATTACGAAGTATCTTATATGATTGATAGTTGTACCAAGATAACATATTTCGTAAATGATGAAAAGAAAATTGTAACCAATAAAGAAGGAAACATTGGATATACAGTTTCTTATGAATATACTGACGATTTTGGAAACAAAGCAACCGCTAGTGTAGAAATCATTTATGATGACATTCCACCAAAGGTTGAAATCCAGTCCCCATACGAAATGCAGAAGTTTAATACAAATGCTATTCCAGTTAAATGGACAGTTAATGGTGTTACCCAAGATACATTGACATTACAGAGATTGGAAAAGGGAATAAACTATGTTATTCGTAGATATGTGGATAAAGCCGGTAACGAAAGTACTGATACTATCGTTGTGATTATGGCTGAAGCCAAAGACATTGAGGTTTCTATCGTATATCCTGTAACAGAAATTAACCAGGACAAGATAGATTCATTCTATAATGCAGGCAACAAATATAATCCAAAACAACCATATACAATTACCACATTAAAGGGTGATGAAAAACCTGACCCAGTAGGAATTGGATTTAAGGTTGATATTGCTTTACCATCAGTAAATCCAACAGGTGGTTTGGCAGATTTATCAGATATTGTTAAAAACGGAATGATTCCTGTAGATGACAATGGTAATATAGTAGGAGCCAGTACAAAGGGTATTCCAGTAGAGAAATATGTTGAAGAACATTGTACAGAAGAGTTCCAAAACGATTACAGAAAGCACGGTTTGAACATTCCACTATATGATGTAAAATATAATTTACATTTGTGGGTATGGACTACAACTGCGAACTATGTAAATGACTACTCAATAGAATATACCCTTAATGACCAGGACGTGGTCAGTGACGCCGGTACTGTACAGATGGTAGTAGATTGGCTAGCCGATAAGGATGGGGCTGTACGTGCCAAGAATGGGCATGCACTGGGCACAGGCTCATATATCACTAGATTATACAGTAAATCTATCGCAAAACATCGTTGTGATTACAAGGAACAACGAAAAGGTGATAGAACTGTTAAGAAAGAAGAAGATACTACCATATTTGGTTTCAAGAGACCTATTCGTAAATAATTCTTTACAAATACCCCAGTTTCAAAAAACGAGAATCTTTAATGGTTCTCGTTTTTCTTTTTATATTTGGAATATACATAAACGAAATGATTATGGATAAAATAATTTCGGTCAGTTCCCAAAAATGAAAATTTTTAGAACACCCAAAAAATAATTCTATATTTTAGACATAATCAAAAACGATTATACAAAAACACTAAACAAACATTTAACAAGGAGTTTACTATGTTTAGTAATTATGTATTGAATACAAATGATGGTCTTACCTACAAGGTAACAAGTTCCACAATTCAGTCTCGTAATCGTATGCAGGTTACAGGCACAACAGTAAAGAATGTTCGTCATGTTCAGGTCGCAAAGAATTCCCTTCGTGCCTTGACAGATTTTGAAGCATCTATCTGTATGACTGCCGAACAAATCCTTCGTAATAAGAAGGCTATGAGCGAAGCTGAATCTACCATTGTCCAGCTTTCTCGTTTACTCAAAAAGCAGGTAATGGCATAATATGAACATTTGGCGTATTACGAAGTATCGTTGCGACCAAAATGGTGTTCCTTATGGCGACCCCATTCAATCCTTGTGTTATACACAGGAATTGATGGAGTCCTATAAGAACCCAAAATTTGTTATCAAGATTGAAGAAGAAGTCGCAAAGAATCAATATAAAGTAATTTGGACTAAGGAAAACGGAAATGAGAGCAACGGGTAATAAAGTATTTCTTCAGCGTGAAGAAAAGAAATCAGCTGCCGGTATCATTACACCATTGACAAAGCAAGGGTTGGCTATTTTCAAGGTAGCAGCCGTTGGTCCTGGTGAATGGAATGTATTTACTGGTGAACTAATCCCAATGAATGTAAAAGTTGGTGATAGAGTTGTAGCTGATGTTACAACAGCACCTGAAATCATCATTACCAATAAGAAGAATGGTACAAAAATCAAGTATAATGTTGTTCCTGAAAGCAGCATTGAAATGATTATTGACGATGACGAAGATGTACAATAAACCAGTGAGGTGTTAAATGAAGCTACTTGATGATAAAATGATTTTGCGTAATTTAACTACTCAAACTGCTGGTGGGTTGTATATCCCAGGAATCGTTCAAATTGCTTACTCAATGTTTGAAATTGTTGAACTTGGCGAAGGTCATTTTGACAAACGCATTGGGAAAGTAAAACCATTACCAAAAGGATTAAAAAAGGGTGACCGAGTATTAGTGAATGTTGGTGTATTAAAGCCAATTAAGTACAAAGGTGAAAAACTTTATGTATGCCCTAATGCTGAAGAAGCCATTTTAATTCTTGACGATGACGAAACACTATAAGAAGGAGTAAGTATAAATGAAAATGAATTGGAAAATAGCCTTAGCAACATTTGGCTCAATCTTTCTTTATACTTACATTCTTGCCTGTTTCGGCCTTGCTGGACCAGACATTCAAACCTTAGCACTACACGGTGGTGTTATTGGTTTGAAGTATGGTCTTCTTTTATTTGGATTAGTATTGTTCGCTATATTGCCATACCGAATAAGTCAGGCATTGGAAAAACGCAAACAAACTAAATATGAGATAGAATCAGATAGAAAGATTGTAGAAGCTGCTAGAAAGAAAAAAGCTGAACAAGATAAAATCATGAAAGAATTTATTAAGAACGAGGACACTATCTAATGGCTCAGACGCTTGAAGAAGAAGTTAACACACCAAAGCATTATCGCACACACGAAAGTGGGCTAGAAGCTATTGAAATCACACGCTGGCTCATTGGTGATTTATCTAATGCTTGGAAATATGCTATGCGATACGAAGATAAAAGTACCCCAAAGAAAGATGTTATGAAACTTTGTTGGTATTTGAATGACTTCCATAAGCATTTCATTAATATGAATAATGAAGTTACCAATACAACATTAAACGATTTACCAAGTTATGTTATTTCGGATATGTTGAAGGTTATTGATAACGAACCAGTACCACAAATCAAAGAAGTATTCAAACAAATTCTTACTTTGTATGAATGCAAAGGTATTTTAATTCCTTCCGATTGGAATAAAATGCTAGCCGATTTGGCAAGTTACGCAGATACATTATCTTAACCAAAATGTATTGACAATGAAAAACATTGTAAATATATTTTAACACATAAAAATACAAAATAAACAAAAGGAAAATATCATGTCAAATTTAACTATTACATCAACTCAAATTTTGCCTATTTCTAATGGTAAGGGTGGTTGCGTTGCTATTGCTCAGCTCGTTTTTAATGACGCATTGAAAGTAACCGGCATTAAACTCATTGACAATGGCGAGAAGCGTTGGATTTCTTACCCTCGTAATATGAGCAACAAGCAGAAGAAGTCCTTCTTTTTCCCTATCCACAACGATATAGCAGAAACAATTAACACAAGATTGTGGAACGATTATAACGCATTATCAAACAAGTAATATGAAGAAACATAAGTTCCCTAATCCACCACAGCTTATTCCTAACAAAAAGAAGGAAATGTTGAAAATCGTTCAGGACCCTGAAGCGATGAAAAGGGTTATGGAACTTATAAATTCTTCCAATAATTTATTTGAAAAATCAAAGACTGTTAAGGCTACTACAATGATAGATTGGGTTGAGAGAGCGATTGCTATTCTTCCTGATGATTTGGAGCAGCGTGACAGTTTTTGTGCTAAGTTAAAAGAACTCGTAGATAACTTTGGAGAAAAAGAAAATGGCGCTTGTACTGAACAACAAGAATATCACAACAAATGAATTTGTTAGACTTATAGTTTGTTCTGTTTTAGAAGACTTGGAAGTGAATTTTGACGAATATGCCAAGATTTACATTAAAGATTATGAACTTACTGACGAAGAAAGACAGAAACTAAATCAGTGGAAAAGCAAAGTTTTTGCTAAACTCAATGCCACAATGAAGAAGGATGAGATTGCCCGTCATGTCTAAATTTATTGTTGGTAATATATACAAAGACCAAAATGGTCAGGAGTATAAATTTTTGAGTGAACGAAATGGAATAGCAGTATTTCAATTCAACAAAGTTCAAAAGAAATTTAAACTCATTGAGAATTTTGGTAGTGTTTCATTAGCCTGTAATCTTCGGTACACAAATTAAAAGCGGTGCACCGAGCATTATATACGATGAAGAAATTGATGGTATAAAACACCATACATTTAATTTATGTGGAGAATCTTATGTCAGTCTGTTCAAAAGACACAAAGAAGAAAAAGAAAATAGATAAAAAGCCTCCTGTTAAGAAAGAAGATGTTAAGAAGAAAAATCCTGACACCAAAAACTTAACTGAAGACCAAGTAGAATCATTACAGAACCGGAGAAGTTCCACCACAAGCAGCTATGCAGGCTCTTAATCCAATGATTATTCCAGATTTCTTTAACAACATTAGAAATAACTACTATGTTTCTAATAAGATTATGTGGATTACTGGGTTCATTGAATGGGGTTTGATTACAGAAGTTTGTAAGAGATTGAATTTCTATGACGATGGCACAAAGGACCCAATTACATTGTATATTGCTTCTCCCGGTGGAGAATGTGATGCTGGTTGGGCACTTATTGATATGATTGAAAAGCTCAAACATAAGGGCATTAAGATTCGTACCATTTGTGCTGGCTCTTGTTCATCAATGGCTGCCGTTATCCTAGCAGCAGGAACCAAGGGTGAACGATATGCTTTCCCATCTAGTAGAATTATGATTCATCAAGCTGGTATTGAATTGACCGGTGGTAAATTGGATGATATAGCAAACACAACAAAAGAACTACAGTATTGGACTGACCTATCTGCCAAATACATTTCCAAAGTATCAGGTAAGAAAGTCAAAGAAGTAGAAAAAGAATTGTGTTATGACAACTATATGACACCAAATGAAGCCAAGAAGTTCGGTATCATTGACAAAGTAGATGTTGTTTTAGCATAATGATTTTATCATTAGACGAAATAAAGAAGCGTTTAATTGCGGAAAAAGACCTACAACCAAGTAGGTCTATTTCTGCAGTTTCCAAAAACGCAAAAGAAACAATGGCTATTTTAGCCAAACTAATGTATGAACATCCTGATAAAGTCGCTGAGATTGAAGAACAAATTAAGGGTGACGGCGAAGAATTTAGAGTTTATTTTGAAGATGAAGAATCTTTGAAAGAACTTGGTGAAATGCGTTATTCCGACCCAGATAGATTTTATCGTATAATTCGTAAAGAAGAATTGTTTTTGAATACTTGTTTACAAACATTTGGATTTCACAATTATTTGGTTTCGTTAAATCCTGACAAGTTATTTGGTGAGTTATAAATACTAAACAATATAAGGATTAATTATGAATTTTCGTGAATTTGTTAATAGTGATAGAAAACCACAACCTCAATATAGAGAACCTGAAGAACTCTACGAAAATGTAGATGATGACCAGGAATATATTGACGAACCTGAAGAACCAAATGATGACTTTGAAGACGAAGGTGAAGGTGACGAAGAATACTACGAACCTGAACCAGAGCCATCAAGAGTGATTCCAGCAAGACCACAGCGTGTAGCACAGCGTCCAGTACAAAGACCTGTTCAAAGACCCGTACAAAGACCAATGCCACAAAGAGTTGTTCGCCCACAGGCTCAATATAGACCTGTTCGTCAGGCTATGCCAGTAGAACAATACAATAGACCAATACAAATTAACAAGAAACAGTTAACAGAAGAAACTATTGAAGGCACAGCTAATTCTTTAACAGAAGCATTGAAACGCAAGGTAGATACTATATTCTATCGTTTTGGTATTCAAGGATTGGAAAAACTTGACGAAAAGATTTTAGATACTATTGAAGAATTACAATACCCTGAAGCCAAACAAATTAAGAAACCTGGGGTAAATATGAGAAGAGTTCCTGCTAAACGAGTAGTGAAAAGACCAAAACCATTACCAATACAAGATATTAAACCGGTTCCACAATATGAACCTGAAGAAGAATCTAATGCTGATGAATTCTTTGAAGAATTTCCTGAACAAATATGCGAAGAAATTCAGGCACCAGTAGAAGAACCAGTTCAAGAACAACCAGCCCAAGAACCAGTGGAAGAAAAACCACAGACTATGGCTAACATTCTTGAAAGTATGGGTGATAGTATGAAGGATATTGCCGGTCAATTACTAAACATTGACCCAACAAAAGAATTGAAACACGAACCAAAAGGCAATAATCCAGTATTCGCACCACCTGAACCAATGCCAATTAGAACACCTTCCGAACCAAAAGATGTTCCACTAGCACTAGAAGTTCTACCTGTTCAAAATCAGTTTATACAAATGCCTGATTTGACAGAAACCAAAGAAGAAATCCCAGCAGAACAACCTGTAGAAAAACCAAAGAAAACAAGAAAATCAAAAAAGAAGGAAGAAGAAGTAACTAATGAAGAAAAATAAAACTGACAGAAAACAAAAAGAAGTCAAAGATATGGTAGTGGTGGATGGCACCGTTGTGGAGGCCTTCGCTAATGCTATGTTTGATGTAAAACTAGATAATGGAACTATAATCAAGTGCACTTTATCTGGCAACATTCGTAGATTTAAGATACGAATTAACCCAGATGAACGAGTTCAGGTTGGGATTTCCATATACAACAATACTGTAGGACGCATTTTGTATAGATATAATTAGGAGGTACAAAATGGAGATACCAAAATACAGAAGCAGCCGAAGATTAAGTTGGGATGAAATTTGTGAAGAATTTCCTGATGTAGCCAAACAAATCGTAAGAGAAGACCAATGGCGACCATTTGAACAGAAACCTGACTTTACAGAGGTTGACAAGAAACTCATGCCTTGGGTCCCGGAAAAGGTAAGAGAGGGTAAAGAGGATGAAAGAATAGATAGCATTATGCTAACTAAATAACGGGAAGAAAATCGGGTTTTTATAGCCCGATTTTTTTGTTTATCATAAATAGAGTATGGAAATAAAGAAGTCATATAAAATAAGATTATATCCTACAAAAAGTCAAAAAGTCTTTTTTAACAAGACTATGGGTGCTTGTAGGGTTGTTTATAATGAACTTCTTTATACTTTACAAGAAAACTATAAAAATGGTATAAAAATAGAAAAATATGATGTTTTTAAACAAATTAAAGAAAAATATATTTGGATGAAAGATGTAGATTCTAATGCTTTATTATGTTCTTATAGAGATTTAGAATCTGCTTATAATAATTTCTTTTCTAAACGAACAAAATTTCCTAAATTTAAACAAAAGAAAGATAAAAATACTTATAGAAATGGTAGAAGTAAAATAAAAATTAAAAATATAATAAAAGAAAATAAAATAAAACTTTCAAAAATCGGATTGGTTAATTTTAAATCAAACTACGACTTTAGTTCATTAAACATCAAAAAAATCTATAATATAACTGTAGAAAGAAGTAAAACAAACAAATACTATGCTTCTATATGTTGTGATGTAGAAATTAAAGAATATGAACATACAGGAGAAGTTATAGGAATAGATTTGGGTATTAAGGATTTAGTTATAGATTCAAATAGTAAAAAATATAAAAATCCTAAATACTACCATAAAGTAGAAAATAAAATTAAACACTTACAAAAATTATATAGTAAGAAAGTCAAAGGTAGCAAGAATCAAGAAAAAACTAGACTGAAACTTGCTACCGCTTATGAAAAATTAAGCAATAAAAGAAAAGATTACCTTCATAAATTCACAACTAAACTAATTAAAGAAAATGATATAATTTGTATAGAAAATCTATCAGTTAAAAATATGACCAAGAATCATAAACTTGCAAAAGCAATACAAGATGCTTCATTTGGAACTTTAGTTAGTATATTGAAATATAAAGCAACATGGAATAATAGGAAAATACTTGAGATAGATAGATTCTTTCCAAGTTCAAAAACATGTCATTGTTGTGGATATATCAAAACAAATTTAACTTTAAAAGATAGAGAATGGGATTGTCCTAATTGTGGTAAACATCTTGACCGTGATGTTAATGCTGCAATAAATATAAAAAATGAAGGTTTGAGATTATTAGATAAAAGTACCGTAGAGGTTACGGAAACTGGAGTGAAGACTCCTATGCTTGTGGAGAATCCAACTATGGATGAACGTCTTTTAGACCTAAAAAGTAGTGATTCTATGAAACAAGAACAATTAATATAAGGATTGAACCTATGGATGAATTGGATAATATACAGAAACTATGGAAAAGACTTGAAGAAAGTCTTGACGATACGAACAGTCAAAAGGGTTTACATAGATTGGTTAATAATGCCGAAATGTTATCGGCATATATGGAAGCCAATGGTGTTTTGACTGAATCATCAAAGGCATTGTTGGATTTGGAACAAAAGAACGCAAAAATTAACATGACTACTCATAACAGAGAGATTGATAATGCGTTAGTTTTTATTATCTTAAAGGGTTTAACCACTATTCCAACCAAAACTGAAGCATTTAAAATGGGTTTGATTGATGCTAAAGGTAAACTTATTCGTAAACCAAAGACCCCAAAAGAAAATGAATGTATTAGTAATTTGGATTTGCTATTCTTTAAATTAAAAGAATGGTTGGCACCTCGTATAGCATATCTTTCTAGTGTAAGCTGGATTAAGGGTGTAATGAATAATATGAGAGGTCAAAACTATTTCAAAAATGCAGGTATTCTTACTCGTCAATACGCAGTAAGAAAGATTAACGATGAATTATACAAGATTTTGGAGCATTAAATAAGTAATGAAAAAACCTTGCCCAAATTGCCATAATGATAAAGCCAAATATGGTTTCATTCTTGAAAGAGGTGGAATTTATATGACTATGGTAAAAGAGATTAAAACCTGTTGTGCTGTTAAAGTAAAACTAATAGATTACAATGCTAGTGAAGTTAAATTTGAAGCAGAAGATAATCATAAGATTTACACGAAACAACGAACAGATTTTATGACCAGTTCATGGCAGTTAAAAGGTCCACACGATACTAAATTTGGAGATAACGAATAATGAGATTAGAAGAAGCAAAAGAATTGCTAGAGAGTGAAGGCTACATTGTTGAATCTTTTAAAGAAGATTTAATTGCTGCTTTCGTTACTCAATGCGGTGAAGCCGTAATTGGTAATAAACCAATTTGGCGAAAATACTATGAACGCATTATGAATAATCCTGAAATGGCTCAATATGTAAAAGATGCCCAAGCTGATGGAATGTCAGCTGACGAAATTGTAGAATACTTACTTGATTGGGATGAACGATTAAACGAAGATTTTACTCAAGGTGTCGGTGCCCCATTGGGAGCAGACCAAGGTATTCCACATTCTATGCAGGGTTGTGCAGTTCCTATGATGCGTTTGGGTGACCCAGCTCCACGCGGTAGAATACAGAGAATGCCAGGACCACCACCACCACACAGACGATTTAGACCAATACCATTTATGCCAGTTATTGGTGTAATTCCAATGGCTACAACTACTAAAAAGAAAAAGAAGAAAAAACGCAAAAAGAAGAAATAAAAGAAATCCCGCAATTAAGCGGGATTTTCATATATAAAATATGGATGAAAATTTTGAAAATGTTGGTAAAATAGTAAACGGATATTGGTACACATTTGAATATCACAACAAACACGAAAGTGTTCCTGGCTATGATAGATTCCCATTTGTGTATTGTATCGGGCCATCTACCAAGAATTTAAACTGTTTTCAAGCCATAAATTTACACCATTTGCCATTATCTGTAAGAATTGAATTTCTTATTAGATTTGACAAACTTTCCAATTTTAGAGAAGCTGATACCCGAAAAGTTTATACAGAAGCTCAAATTTTGAACAATTTCGGGTCCGGTTTGGGTTTACAAAACGCAATAAGATACTATAATAAAACTAACATTCTAAACCCATACAGAGTTAAGAACCAAGCTGTGCCATTGTATATTGAATATGATGGTGATATTATTATGAAAAATCCAGGAACAGTAATGAACAAATACTTCCTAGATTTAGGTAAAAATAATAAATAAATTATACATTTATTAACAGGAGCAACGATTTGGATTATCAAAAAATTTATAATAAAATAATCCGACTTGGTCAAGAAAACTACTGGCACCGAGAAAAATATTTTGAAAAACACCACATTATCCCTAGAAGTGAAGGTGGCTCTAATAAGAAAACGAACTTAGTAGATTTACCACCTGCCGCTCACCATTTAGCCCACTTATGCTTAATCAAAATGGGCCGATGCTTAAAGTATTGTTACTTCAATTTCACTATTAAAGAATATGTGGATGCGAAAATGTTAGAAAAGAAAAAGAAACACTTATTGCTTCCTGAAGACGTTGACACAGTTGACGAGGTGAATGAATACAGATATGAAGGTGAGTGTTGAATACATTGTAATTGGGCGAGAAAAGAAATATCCAGATGTTTCGGGTGAAGTCTATGTTCCTGATAATTGGACTGACGAACAAATCAAGAAATGGTTTGAAGAACGTCATCATAACATTGGTGGTAAAGGCGTTAAAGTCATAAATATAGAAAAAGATAACGAGGTATCTAATGAATCTAAATGAAGCAAAAAGAGTTTTAATTGATGCTGGCTATTTGGTTGAAAGAATTAGTCCTAGAACACAGGCTAAAACTGACGATAATTTTAGAGCATTTATGAGAGGCGAAAGATTTTCACCAGAGCACGAAACTCACTTTGATTATCAAATGTCTGGAAATAATGCTATGGACTTAATTCGTGCTGGCAGACCAACCAAAACATACAATGTATTAGCCTTCATTTATGATAATAATGGAGAAGTTTCTTCAGTAGATTTGAGAAATAAAATGTTCAATGGCAATATGATGAATATGAGAACTTGGGCTTCTAATAATAGCAAATATGTTACAACTAATAAGGCAAATGGACGTCGTTCATTCTCACTTACAAAAGCTGGAAAAGAAGCAATTATTAATGCTATTGAAGTATTAGGAGATTAATTATGGATTTAAAAGAAGCACAAGAAATTTTAAATGAATCAGGATATATTCTTACTGAAAGCAGAGGAACTGCTCAAAAATGGATTGACGAAGTATTAGCCTTGGATAATACTTTAGAAGACCAAATTCAAGAAGATTTAATGGAATACTATAATGCTTTTGAAGCAGACGATGGAATGATTTATTCCCGTGATGTTGGTAGAGATTCAATGGCTGAAAGTGTATTTGATTATGTTTATGAAGATGATTATGAAAACTTTGTATCTGCATTTGGCACACCTGAAAAATATGTAAAGGAACATTAAATTACTTAATAAGTTTCATTTTCGTATAAATTATAACCAGAAAACAAATTCCTGGTTTTTTCTTTTATACATAAATTTTGAGGTAGTTTTTATGTTTGAAGTCAAATTTAATACAGTAGAAGAAATTAACGAACAATTAAAATCACAGTTAGGCAAATTGATGTTTAAAGGCTATTCCGAAAATACTGATAAAGAAATTGAGAAGGTCTTTAAAGAAGTAGAAAAATTTGCTGCACCACAGTCACTTGTTTTGGAAGATATACAATTCTTTGAACACGATTTGAAGATTGAATACCAGTGCCAAAACCGACACTATACTATGATTTTGGGTTGTAAATAGTTTAAACATTTGTGAGGTGAATTTTATGAAAATAGCTCGGAGCAGACCTTTCTATTTCATCATCTGGAATTATTGTAGAAACATTAGACGATAAAACATTAGATATATTGGATGTCCAGTATTATGGTTTTACCAATAAAAAGAAATTGGAACAGGACCATATCCTTTATTACAACAATAAAGATTTCAACAGTGATTATGCCAAATATAACTGGATGCGTGATAAGATAATGGAATGGACTAAAGATATTGAGTATGTTGCTGTAGAAGATTATGCTTATGGCAAATCAGGTGCTTTAGGACAAATTTTCTCACTTGCTGAATTTGAAGGAAACATTAAACTTAAATGGATTGAACTTGGTAAGAAAATGCGTTTGTATTCTGTAAACTCAAACAAGAAATTCTTCAGTGGTTATGGTTTGAGTGATAAAATCGGTATGCGAGATGCGTTTGATAAATGGTTAGGAATTAAGCCAGATTTATCTAGTTTACCAGAGGTGGATAATGGTAAGGGAGTATCACCTACATCAGACATAATTGACCGGTTTCGCTCTATGTGAATTCCTTCGTATGGAATTGAAACTTCGTGCGGGATTAGTACAATTACATTTACTACCAAAGCATCAAATAGAATGCTTTAACATTTGTACCAAAGAAACACCAACTGGATTACTTACAGCTCCTTTTATTACCAAGTAATCGTCAGGAAACGCACGTTCCTGTGCCAGTTATTTGAAAATAGTATGGTTATAGCATTGTCCCAGGTATTGACGTACCTGGGCAGTACTGTTAAACTATGAAAAATTATAAATACTATATGAAATTAGACGAAGCAATAGCGGTTTTACACGAAAATGGATATATTGTAAATGAAAGTTTACAATTATCTTTTGACGAATATAAAGAACAAATTAAAGATTTGCTAAAATCCGATTTTGACTATTACAATGTAGATTGGGTAGATAATGAATACTGGGATAAATTAATTAAAGAATTGTATGGTAAAGAAAAAGACACTAAATTTGTTGCTGAAGTATTATATCAATATGAAACTGAAGAACAAATGAAAGCCCAGGAAGAGGAAGATTTAGACAGAATGTATGATGGAGAATACGATGGATATTAATGAAGCACAACAGATTTTGATAGATAATGGTTTTATCTGTGAAGCCAAAGCCAAAGATGATTCTTTATATGCCTGGGCAAAAAATAGAATGAAAAAGAACTATCAAAAATATGTTCCCGAATTTAAAGAAGTAGATAGAAAAATTGATGCTAAATCATTCCAGGATTGGTTAATAAAGAAATTAAAGAGAAAAATAAATTTCCATACTTCACCAAAGGGTGAATTGTTCTGGGAACTTACTGAAAAAGAAGCCAAGAAAAATGATGTTTATTATGCCCTTATTGCTTATACTATTAGAACAGATTATTTTGGTAGAAACTACGATAAAATTAAAATTATAATCAATAGCGAATATAATAAAAAGATATTTGATACCAGTTGTTGGGATAATAACATTAGAGCATATAGAGCCGGTGTTTCTGCTGAAGCAGACCCAATGATGATTGAACTTGCTAATAAAATTATGCGTGCTTACAATAAGGTTCCAAAATATATTCAAGCTGGTAAGATTTTCAAATCTCGCATTATGCAAGTTGAAGCAGATGGCGAATGGCACACCATTGGCAGTACACTTGATATAGATGCTATTGAAGAAATGGGATATAACTTAAAGAAAGAAATGTATAATGATGTAACTGTTGAAAAAGGAAAAGGTGTATTCCCAAGTGTAAATATATCATTTGAATATAATTATTCATTGGTAGAAATACAGGCTATGGTCGCACCAATGTATTGTAAATGCGAAATGAAGGTAACAAAGAAATGAGATTAGAAGAAGCAAAACAGATACTAGAAGAAAATGGTTATACATTAACCCAAAATTTGAATGAGAGTATTGATAAACGATACTTACAGTATGCCATTCAAGATGTTGCCGACCAGCTCTACGAAGAAGAACTTATGGATGAACAACCTGAGGTAGATGAATATGGTAATGTAAATCTTGAATACTTTAAGAGATTTGAATATACATCTCCTGAATTAAGAAGGGCTTGTAAGAGAGCAGCAACTAAATTATCTAACGATTTAAAAGAAAGCGGTATCAAAATAAATCCTTGGTATTGCGAAATGGAAATTTACGATAAATTAAGATATTTTACAAAATAAATTATAAATACTATAAACATTTAAACACATTGGAGAAACAAAATGGATTTATACGAAAATTATTTCAAACAAGCAAAAAAATACCTTGGCGAAGCCGAAGAAGATGAAGAATTGGATGAAGTTCCTGAGGACATTGAAACTGACGAACCAGTAGAAGGTGATGTTGGTGAAGAAGGTGCCGAAGACGAAGTTCAAGAATTAGATATGACTGACCCAGTTTGTCCTTCTTGCGGTGCTCAATTAATCCCAGTCGGTGAAATTGACACTACTGAAGAAGATGAAGATGGTAATCCAATCTATGACGAAGAAGTAGCTGATGCTATTGATTTGCTCCAGGGTATGGGTTTCGTTCTTTATAAGCCAGCTGACGAAGAAGGCGATGAAGAAGGTGTAGACGATGATTTAGCCGGTTCCGATGACGAAGACTTCGGTGATGACGATTTTGACGATGACGAAATCCCAGAAGACGAAGATTAATTTTATTTTTCAATACAACTAAAAAACTCCTTGACAGTGCCTGAAAAATGGCACTGTTTTTTTTGTAAAACCCATATAAATTCATAAATATAGTATGAAATACGATTTTAGCACATATATTCTTGATAAATTAAACGAAGCAGACGGAGAACCACAACAGCCTAAAAAGCCATATTCTACGGCTGACGAAATTAAGACTAAACTTAATGATTTTATTCTTGATAAAGGTGTAATTAAATATAAAGATAAAACTGGTAAACCAGGTGATAAAGTAAGTGTAGATACACTTAAAGAAATTAAAAATGGTGAAGGTTGGAAAGATTATTACAAAAATAATAAAAGTAATGATATGATTAAAGCCATTATCAAAACTACAACCGAACAAGAAAATAAAAGTAATACAATTAGAGCATTTGATGAAGATGGCTTCAATTTGTTGGGTAAAACTATTGCTTATAGAAGTGCTTTAACTTTTATGAATGTTGCTAATACATCAGGTGAAGATTTTAAACAAGCAGCAATAGATGCTTTTAAAGACGAATCAGAGTATTCTGTTAAACAACTAGAAAATTTAGATAGTTTATTGGATTATAGTGCTGCATTAAAGACTATTAAAGATAAAGAAAAAAGATTAAACGATGAAAACAATAAAGATAATGATAAAATACTTTCTAAACTAAAAGAAACGGAAACACAGTTAGTTTCTCCATATAAATACTCAGCTATTCAAGAAGTAAAGAAAACTTACGGAAAAGAATTTCAAGATAATAGAGATATTTTTCAAAAATCATTTAATGATGGTATGGCGGCTCAAAAAGAAGAAATGAGTAAGCCAGACTATAAATGGGAAGACCCAGTAACTAAATTACCACCTAAAGGATTTAGTGCTAAAGCAAATGTATTTGGTGATAAACTATTCAAGAAACTAGAAGAAGGTTCAAAGAAAGCCGATGAATGGATTAAACAACAAAAAGGTTTAGATTGGGCAATTTTGAAATTGTGTTCTTTGGGTGTTCATGGTTTAGTTTATGGTGGTAAAGCATTATACAAATTATTAGGTAAAGTTTATAAACGAACTAATCTTAATGACAGTTTAAGATTTACTAAAAAATACAAAGAAGTAGAATCCCAAATCAATATATTCAAAAAAGAATATGACGAATGGGAAAATAAGTCTAAAAATAAAGATAATAAAGAAGGTAAAGAAGGACAAGAAAACACAGAACAAAATACAGAACAGAATAAAGAAGATGAAAACGCAAAGAATACTATTTTAATGAAATTCTCGGAATTGTTAAATAACTATGTTGTACCATATTATTATAGTAAACTCTGTATTATTGTTGCTTGTGTAGAAAACATTGATAACAAATACATTATTAGACAAGAAAATAATAAATGGAGTACATTAAATACTTCTACTGGTAATTTAACTATTATTGAAGATAATGCTATTCTAGCACAAAGAATGTTAGAAACAGTTAATAAACAATTAAAAGATGCTTTTAACTCATTTGAAAATGACACAAGTGCTGATGCTTTCAAATCAATTCCACAAGATTTGAAATTTAACAGCACATACAGTTCTAATTATCTAAAATGGGTTGATAAAATTAAAGAAGGCAAAATTGATAAAGAAAAACTCAAAAATCTATTAAAGGTTTATAATGATAAAATAATTAAAACTCAATTTGGTTCATATAAAGAATTTTTTGATTATATCAATAATGCCAAAGTAGCATATAAAGAATGTAGTTTCCCTACAGTTAAAGAAATTACAATTAAATTCAATGGTGATGAAGATGCCGGTGTTCCTGGTGTTATAACTGGTGCTAAAAAAGAAGAAACGAAAGAAGAAAAACCTGAAGAAAAACAGAATGATGAAAATGAATATGATACTATTGTAAACCAAATTAACAAAGAATTAAAGGAACTAAAATCATTCAATGAACTAAAAGATGTTGCCAATAATTTCCAAAAAGCAGCCGAGGACATTGATACTGGCTATAAACAAGTTAAAGAACTAAACAATAAATTGCCAGATACACAGAAAACAGAACTTAAGAATATGTTTAAAGACGATATAACAAATGTATTTGGTAAACTAATGTATATAAATGTTTCTAAAAAAATGAATGGTATTACTGAATCATTTTCTTATAATAAAATGATGATGCTTTTATTGTTAGAAAATAATGGTGAAAACGATAATTACGATGATTTGTTAAATATTCTTTCTAACGAAAATATGGATAGTGAAACTGTAAAAAAATTTAAAGAAAAATATGAACAATTTGCTGAAGAAATGTTTAACTGGTATAAAGAATTAAAGAACAATAATAAAGATGTAGCCGCAGCTCTTGAAAAAGTTTCATCTGACCCATTAGCATTGTATCTAGCAAGAAAGACACTTAAAAAAGACGAAAAACCTAAAGAAGAAAAGAATGAAGAACCTAAAGAGAAAAGTGGCGAAAATAATCAGGAATCATAAAGTTCATAAATACATTATAGAGAGAATTTAGTATGGATTGTCCAGATAAAGAACATAAACATCATCCAATGCCACCACCATACGGCTATGTTGATTATGGTTTCCCACCTAGTCATTGGCGCGGTTATTTTTATAATGACACTGAACATGCCATTAGTAAAGAGCCCTGGGAAGAATGTTGCGACCACGATGATGATTGTGTATGCGTAACAGATAAAGATGTTCAGCGTTGGGATGCTTATTCAGGTCTTTCAAGTCTTTTAGATTTGGATATAGATAAATTCTCTAGTTATTCTGCCGTTGCAGCTAGTGCCGATTTATGGAATAGTAACTATGATACTGTTAGTGCTAATTCCGCAATTTGGAACAAAGCGAGTGCTACCGACAGATTAAGTGCTTTAGATAACTTAAATAGTGCTTATTGGGAAGGAGCTTCAAACATAGTTTGTGCTAACTCTGGTAAATGGAATAATTATGCTTCTGCCATAAGTTCTAACTCTGCTGCTATTTCTAGTCTAAATGATGAATTTAATAGAGCCATTAAACCTGTAATTGATAATGATACATTAACTGGTAAAGGTACAGAAAATGACCCTTGGAGAGTTAGAAACTATGAAGAATACATTAGACTATTGAATGAATTTGTAGCAAAAGTTAGACCTTTGTATCAAGATAATGGCGACCAAAATTGGGTTACACGAACTGCTACAACAGATAGTGATGGTATTAACCCTTATTTGAAAACATTGTTTAATGCTATCAATAAGAAAGATAATGACCAGGATATTACT